>Ga0326512_10001750_pt1 | contig 16393 bp, 35 predicted proteins | sample 1_2617_0518_D_FD_203652 | JGI IMG/M metagenome (GOLD analysis project Ga0326512, IMG submission 203652) | Bovine rumen microbial communities from UC Davis, California, United States - 1_2617_0518 | ecosystem: Host-associated > Mammals > Digestive system > Stomach > Rumen | place: USA... | reverse complement strand
GCGAGGTGAAGCGCCTCACGTCCGAGTGCAAGACCCAGCGCAACAACTTCGACCAAGCCACCAGCGCACGCGAGCACTGGAAGACGCTCTACGAGCAGGCGCTTGAGCAGATTCACGACCTTGAGCGCGACTACAAGGTGGCATGCGATGTCAACGAGCGTCAGGACTTGGAGTACGCCGAACTCGCCAAAAGGTACGACAACACAATCTCGCTTCCTTTAGACAAGGACGGCAAGGTGTGGCGTGTCGGCGACGAGCTGCTGGATGACGGCATGGTTTGCGAGGTCGTTGGAATCGGGCCGAACAGGCTCTATTACTACTGCGAAGCCACGGACACGGTCGAGTGGACTCAAGCAGACAGTCGTAGGCACTACGAGCGGAAGCTCGCCGTCGTGGACGTGCTGGACGAGATGTTGCAGCGCTTTTCGGAGGACAGCTACGAGGGCTACTTGGAGGACTTTATCGCCGAGTACGTCGACAAGCTCAAGCTGTGTGATGCGGATGCCTAGCGAGGACGTGCGCAAGGCTTTCGGCAGGAGGCTCCGCTCGATGATGTCGAGACGGGGCCTCACTGCCAAGTCCTTGCTCTGGATGATGGGCGAGACGCCTGAGAAGACGCAGAAGGTCTACTCGTGGCTGAGCGGCGGCAGCGTGCCGAGCTTCGAGGCGCTTGTCGCACTGCATGCCGCGCTCAAGTGCACGTGGGAGGAGTTGATGGGGGAGTGATCATGCTGTTCCTCATTGCCGCCGTGATGTGGTGCTCGATGCTTATCTACGTGGCTGCTAACAGTTGGTGGGACTAGGAGAAGTAAATGGGAGTCTACAGGATTGACTCGGCCCAGCTTGAGCCGCCGCCAGAGCGCGAGCGCACGCCGAGGGAGTGGATGGACGAGTGCGCCCATTGCAAGGCGTGCCAGAGGGCGTACCTGGTCGGCATGGACAGGGAGCACGAGGGCTGGATGGACGATGCGGCGCACCTACTGCGCTGCCACGAGTGCGAGGAGTTCGACTGGTGACGCCAACGGAAAAGGCAAGGCGCTCGGACGCGCTGCACCAAGGGCCTGACACGCGCCGGGTGCTGTGCGACATGATCGCCAACAGAGAGAGCGACCTAGAGGAGCTGAGGGCCGAGAACGCTAAGCTGCGGGAGCTGGTCAAGAGCATGTACTACGACCTCACCAACATGACGTTCCCGCCCGATTGGGTGACGGACTACGCAGCCGACATGCGCGACCTCGGAGTGGAGGTGGGCTGATGGGCAAAATCAAGAGCGAAGTTCTATTCAATCGAGGGCTACTGTGGATTGTGTTGGCCTACGTTCGTGCGTTACACCAAGATACAAACAGCGAGATTGCGCCATTCATGTTTTTAGTAGCAGCCGCATATAACTTCTATAGGTCTTGGAAAGCGTATGCCGAGGAATGAACGCTATGACTGAGTACTACTACGCAAAAGAACGCGAGGAAAGTGCCGTCGAGCGAATTAATGACTCATACCTTGAGGCGCTTAACTCACTAGAAAAATTGGAAGCCGAGAACGCCGAGCTGCGGCACGACCTAGAGGAAGCCAACAACCAAGCGGAAGAAGTCTGCATTGAGAACGCCAAACTGCGAGAGGAGCTGGCGGATGCACCGAAATGCGAGACGTGCGAGGCCATGCTCGATTGCGATGAGTGCCTGCGTGCCGATTGTTCGCACAAGGAGCGTAGGCGGCTCAGTGCCGAGAACGCCAAGCTTCGGGAGCTGGTGGACTACATGACGCCCATCGCGTGGTACGGGGCGAGCGAACGGGAGCGCGACCGCATGCGCGAGCTGGGAGTGGAGCAATGAGCGAACTAGAACCTACTCGAACCTACTCGAACCTCACCGCGACCGAGGTTCTGCGCCGTCTGCTGGACGAGCGCGGGGTGGAGTACGAAACACCGCATGCGGGATTCACGATTGTTCGCACAGACAATGCCGTGTGCAAGTTTTACGAGACGCTTGAAGAGCCTGAGCGCGGAGTGTTCGCAGTGGTTACGACGGATTGGCTCACTCCCGAACAGGCCATCGCCGTCACGCTTGGACGCGGGGAGTGCCACGACCTCGCAGAAACGCCATCCTACCGCGACAAGACCGAGTTCAAGTGCAGCGAATGTGGCTATGAATACAGCGCAGTTGGCGGCTTCGGCTGCGATTCTGGGGACGAGCCAGACTTCAACTACTGCCCCAACTGCGGAAGGAGAGTCGAGCAATGAGCATCACGGACGAGCTGAGGAAGGAAGCGCGGGGCTTTGGCCGCTACGTCTACACGACACCGCAGGCGGATTGCCTGACCGCCATCGCCGACCGCATCGACGCGGAGCACGAGCGCGAGTGCAAGGAGCAGTATGCGTGCGGTGTCGAACATGGCATCGGTGCGAGCATCGACGCTTCAATGATTCAGACTCATGGCTACATCGAACTGCCCAAGGACGCGGACGGCGAGTACATCCACGTCGGGGACAAAGTTACCTGCGCTAGGAGCGTATGGCAGGTAACGGGCTTACGCCTTACTGGCTTGGCTTGGGGCGTCTGCTGCACCATCTTCAACGACCATGGCGGGAGTGGCACGAACGTCTATCCGCCATGCGACCTTCGCCACTACCACGCCCCGACCGTCGAGGACGTGTTGACGGAGTTCGGCATCGACTGGGAGCACGAGAGCGACTGCGAGGACAGGGCTGCGCTGCTCAAGGAGTACGCCGCCAAGCTGCGGCTGGCAGAGGGGGAGGACGCATGAGCGATTACCAGCCAAAGTGCCTAGACCTCATGGATGCCATCAAGGAAGTCCGCTTCTGGATCGGCGTGAACATGGTGCGCTTCGAGTACAGCATGGGTGCGCTGATGAAGCTGATGAAGGCGTGCCTGGATTTCGTCGAGGAAGTTGGGGAGGACGCATGAGCAACAACGACCTTGCGCTCATCGTCTGCGCGTGCGCGAAGCTGATGGCGGGACTCTGCATCGAGGCGGCGAAGATGGCTACGACGGACTTCCCGCGCGAGGACCGCAGAAAGGCGCTCGAAGAGATGGAGCACCTTGGCAAGAGCCTTGAGGACGTGTGCACGGAGGTCGTGGCAGCGATTCAAAAGGCAGAGGGGGAGGGCGAGGATGCCTGACGAGGACTCTCTGCGGCACAAGTACACGCCTTTGCCGGAGGAGCCACGGTATAAGAAGAAGGCCAAGAAGAAGCACACTCGCAGCGACCACAAGCACGACTATGAGCAGGTCTACATCGACGCACACACGTTCGTTCACAGGCACGGCAAGAAGGTTCCGTACCTGTATCTGGGCAAGCGTTGCAAGGTTTGCGGTCGGCTGCACGACTGGAAGCATACCAACGTGAGCGAGCCGCCAGATGGCATGCCGCTCTACGAGGTTCCCAACTGGTCGTTCTTGTGGGATGAGAAGACATTGCCAAGCGAGCTTGAGGTTGGCAATGCGGGGAAGGAGGACGCATGACGACGCTCGTGGCAGGACTTGTAATCGGAACGATGCTGGGCATGGTCATGACATGCCTTGTGAGGATTGGAGACTAGGTATGGCAATCAAGAAGGCTGAGATACCCATCGACGGCAGCTACCACGGCAGGAGCACGGACGACCTCAACGACTTCATCAAGTCCGGCTGGGACAGCGCGGAGGTCGAGCTCGACGGACGCACCACGTCGAACGTGAGGAACGCGCTCAAGATGGCGATTGTCCGCCGTGGCATCACGGACGTCAAGGCCATCACGCGCAGGGGCAAGGTGTACCTCGTGAAGGTGGCGGAGTAGTGAGCGACGAGCAGCAGATGTACTACGCGGCGACAGGCAGTTGCATCGACACCAGCACGACCTACGTGTACATCCCCGACAGCGACAACGTCCTTGCGGTCGTGTGCGGCGGCGAGCAGATAACAATCTCGTGGAAAGACCTGTTCAAGTTGCTCAAGTGGGCCTATGGGCAGTGGGGAGGTAGCGAGTGAGCGACGAGCTGAAGCCATGCCCGTTCTGCGGTGCAGATGCCGAGCTGCTTGACGCAAGAAAGTTCCTTGTGGTCTCAAAGTTCAGCTACATCTTTCCGTACTCGGTGAAGTGCTCGAACAAAGAATGTGGCGTTAAACCATACGCGGAATATAGCAGCACCGAGCAAGAGGCCATCGCCGCATGGAACAGGAGGGCCGAATGAGCTACGACATGCCAATTCTCGCCGCCATCGAGTACAAGTGCCCGATATGCGGCTTCTATGCGCGAATGAACCGCTTCTACGGGGGACCGGCATACGCGCATCGCTGGCACTACGCAATCAAGTGCGTCGGACCGATGTGCCCGAATTATGAGGTGGGCATGGCCGACTGGAAGGACAGCCCGTCAGAGGCTATCCGTGCGTGGAACAGGAGGGGATGATGGGCGAATGACGGAAGACGAACTCGACATGCTTGAGAGGCTCTACGCTGGCCCCATGCCGATAAGGCAGATAGCGACCAGGCTCGGATACAGCGTATTCACGGTGCAGGAGGAGCTGGCAAGGGACAGGGACAGGTTCCCGTACCGCCACAAGCGGTTCAGCAGGGGCGAGCGCGAGAGGTGGGTCGCAAGGATCAGGGCTGGCAAGGCCACTCCGAGACAGGCGGCTAAGGCCCTTGGTGTGAGTCCCGTGACAATCTCAAAGTGGGTGAGGTTATGGAGCTGAGAATCATAGACAAGGTGAAGGACTGCCCTCCGTGCCCGTACCTTGAGCTTCGATTCGACTACGAGACGGGCATGTCTGTAGGCAGGGATTGGGAGCGGCAGACATGGGTCGCTCGCTGCATCCACGAGGGCGCATGTGGCCGCAAGGAAGGCAAGGACAATGGGTGACGAGAACGCGACATTTGCCAGCGGCGGGTTCATGTTCAAGGCAAGCGACTATGGCGAGTTGGAGAACCTTGGCTACATCGGCGAGGACGGCATCACCATCTCCGCCGATTACGATGTTTGGCAGGGCAAGCTAGCAGAGCTGAACCAGACCGTCAGAATTGCTGTCAGGCCCTACTGGTGGTCTCTGAACAGGTTCTACAAGCTGGTCACTGGCCGCTATAGGTACACCGTGCCAAGGCTCAGGCGATGGAACAAGGGACACAGGAGGAACCGTTGAGCGAGGTCAAGGTTGAAATTCTCAGGCATCCCACCGAGGAGGACTGGGAGCGTTGCAAGATGCTCGCCATGAACACCATCGGCAGGGAGTGGTCTGGCACCGTAAGCAACACGTGGAAGCACAAGATTCTCAAGGCGGGTCACAGCCCGATCCGAACGCTGATGTTCACGATAAGGATGGAGATACCCTACTGGGTATCCGTCCACTTCTGCCGCCACAAGTACGGCGTGGAGCACTACGTCACCTCGCAGAGGAACGACCGCCAGGACTCATACGACCGCAACCAAGCCACGCAGGACACGATGGTTACGCACGTCATGGATGTCAACGCGCAGGAGCTCATTCAGATTGCCCGCATGCGCCTCTGCGGTCAGGCGTCCGACGAGACCAGGAGGGCCATGTACGAGGTGTGCAGGGCCGTCTTGAGGGAGAACCCTGAGTTCAGGCCGTTCCTCGTGCCGAAGTGCCGAGTGGGCGAGGTCGGGTTCTACTGCAACGAGTTCAAGCCATGCGGGAACCCTGGCAAGTACATCCCGTAAGCCTATGAATAGGCATAACTGTAGGCAGGGCCATCCGAGAGGATGGCCCTCTTTGATTGGAGATTGAAATGGAACTCAAGATTATGGTCAGCGATGGCATGACGGCACCCTCATACGCCCACGCGGGGGACGCTGGTCTCGATCTGAGGATTAAGGAGGACGTCTGGATTCAGCCACACCAGCGCGTGACGGTCGGCACTGGCGTGCGCGTAGCCATCCCCAACGGCTACGTCGGGCTCTGCTTCCCCCGCTCTGGGCTTGCCAGCAAGCTAGGAATCTCGCTGAGCAACTGCGTAGGCGTCATCGACTCTGGCTACCGTGGGGAGATTGGCGCTACGCTCATCAACAACGACAAGTCGCCCCATCTCCTTCATGCAGGGGAGCGCGTCTGCCAGCTTGTCATCGTCCCGTTCGCCACGTGCGAGCTGAACGTCGTAGACGAGCTCGATGACACCGACCGTGGGGCAAACGGGTTTGGGTCCAGCGGGACGCTGTAATGCCGCGACCGAACGTATCCAAGCGCAAGCGGCACGCATGGAAGATGGCCCGAAAGGAGCGGATGGAGCGCATGGAGGCCGTGTCGGGCAAGATGCCGTTCGGCACCAGACGCATGTGCTACCGCAAGCACAGGTTCCACTCCGAGCTCGACGCAAGGCTCAAGGCGATGGAGATAGAGCAGCGCAGGAGCGTGCGTCTCCGCGTCTACAGGTGCCCGCTGTGCGGAGGGTGGCACCTCAGCTCCAACAAGAGTGGGTAAAACCGCTGGTAAATGCAGAATATATGTATATAGGCACCAGAAAATCCATGTGTATGTGATAATCACCTATGCACACGCGACGTTTGGGAGTGCCTGTGAGTTGGAAAGAGTTCCTAGAGCTTGCCAAGGTGTCCGTGAAGAGGATAGAGGTCCTCACGTTCCGCATAGAGAGCGGGGGAGGGGACCGCAAGGAGTCGGGAGTCTCCGTGAGCGGCGGCGGCACGTCGAACCCCACGGAGTCCGAGGCCATCAGGCGCATGACGGCACTGCCCCGCCTTGAGGAGCGCAGGGACTTCCACATAGACCGCGTTGGCAAGGCTCTGGCGGCTATACAGTCCGTCAGGGACGGCCTCGGCGAGACCGAGGGCGAGATACTTGAGATGTTCTACATCGACGGGTTCCTGTCTGGGGAGATCGCTGGCGAGCTTGACCTCACCGTTGACGGCGTCTTCTACCGCAAGCGCAAGGCCCTCAAGTGGATGGACGAGAATCTGCCGATGCCGGAGTAAACCAGGAGAAGACAAAGGGGGACAATGATGCCTGAGCTTGAATGGCACGAGATGGCCGACGAACAGCCAACTGATGAAGATGCGCATTACCTACTAATCAAGAATTACGCTAAAAGATATGCTCCGGCGTCGATGTACATAGGCAGCATATCGAAGTCCATCATAAATGGGTCGATAGAAGTCCTCGTTATTTATGGTAAACAGACGTGGATGCGCCTTGAAGACTTCAAAGCGTGGGCGAAAATTCCGGAGTACGAGATGACTCCCAAGCAGGCAGCCGAGCATCTGGGCATCAGTGCAAGCAGAGTGCGCGCGATGCTGCGCACAAAGACTCTAAATGGATTCAAGGAGCCCAACGGAAACGAGTGGCGTATTCGCGCAACCGAGATTGATCGTTATAAGCGAGGCGAAGATACCCAAATACAAGGAGCAGCAGTGAGATGAGTAACGTTAAGTGTGAGGTTCTGTTCACGAGGGCCTTGGTCTGGCTGGTGCTCATGGGTCAGGCAGACCATTTGCTGATAAGGGCAGTTTTTGCGTTGTGCGCAGTCTTCGCCTTCATTGAGTCCATCATGTCCTACGAGGTGGAGTAGGTGACAGAGCCCCGGCTCTCTTTGTGAGGGTCGGGGCTTTTTTTGTGCAGAAAATAGCAAAGTCGTACAAGGTGTAGTCGTTCTATAAAAATGCAGGTAGAAAGCCATAAACGAGTCAATTTGCACCGCTCGTCGGGTAAAATATGACTGTCAGATAGTGGCTGACTCAAACATGGGTTATCATTTGTAGCGCACCCGCACGATGCCACTATCATCGCTGCGGGTGTTCTGCGTAGGGAGGTCGGTGCATAGTGGGCATCGAGATTTCCAAGAGCGGGCGCAAGAGGCTCCGCGACGTGTGGGCGGCGATGATGGAGCGCTGCTACGACCCCGGCTTCAAGGAGTACGCCCATTACGGCGGTTCTGGTGTTACCGTCTGCGACGAGTGGCGCTACAGCTTTGCGGCGTTCCTCATGTGGGCTACCGAAAATGGGTATGACGAGAATGCCAAGCGCAACGAGTGCACACTTGACCGCATCGACCCGTTTGGCAACTACTCCCCTGAGAACTGCCGTTTCACCGACATGACTGAGCAGAACAGCAACCAGAAGATCAACGCCCTGCACGACAGCACAGATGACATCCTCTATAAGGAGGAGGTCGCAAATCTTCTCGGCACGTCGGTTCGGTTCGTCGAGTCGCGCACTGCATCAGGCGTCATCCCGTCCATGCTTATTGGTGGCAGGAGGATTTACAGCAGGGCCGTAGTTAAGGCGTTCCAGACGAAAATTCTTGCGTCGAAGACTCAACAGGACACCAAGACGTTCAAGACTGGCAGCAAGACCGGACAGGGAAGCCCCAACTATCGCCCGTGGACCGAGGACGAGGAGCAAATCATTCTTCATCCAAATGGGAAGACCGTCAGCCAGCTCTCCGCAGAAATCATGCGTAGCCGCGAATGCATCTATGCAAGATTGCGCAAGCTCGGCACCTCATGGAAGGCTGTTAGCGCGTCAGCCTAAAATGCCTCTTGGCAAATAGCATCAAGAAGAACCCCTCGTGGCACAGCGCGAGGGGTTCCTGCGAAATCGTCTGGGAAATCACATAGCACGCAAGAAGTTAGTGGGCAAATCATCTCTGGCTGACGTGTGAGCCGTGAGGGAAATCATGCTGTCCTGTATCGTGCTGTCAGGGAAATCACTCTGGCAATTTGCGCCGCTTGTTGAAAAATCATCTCTGCGATTTGCCGCTTGTTGAGAAAAATCATCATCAGACGAGCTTTGATGCCGAGCAAATCAGCCCCCACCGAGGCGGGGGCTGGGGAAATCCTAAATCAAGTCGGGGTCGGTTCGCCGATAGAAGCTGCTCGTGGCCTCGCGCTGCGCATCCTCGGCGTCTGGGTCAGACCACATGAACTTCACCTCGCGTCCAAGCGTCATCAGCGACTCCGCCACCGCCTTCGCCACGGCGTTGCGCATGCCCACCTGAGCGTCCGTTACCCCTCGCATGCCGTTTCGGTGCCACGTCACGATCACGGGCCCCTCTCCTGCGGTCGCAAGCGCCTTCTGCAGGGCCTCCTCGACGGCATCGCAGTGCTTGTCGTACTCGCGGTCGATGAACCTCCACGCTGCGGGTGAGGGCGGGAAGTAGTTCGGGTTCTCCCAACGCTTCACGGTGTTCACCGCGACTCCGAGCTCGTCGGCGACGTCGTACAGCGAGAGCCCGCAAAGCTCCCTCTTCGCGCGGAACTCCGCGACGCTCCTGTCCGCATAGGGCTCGTAGTCAATCCATCTTGCCATGGCGCTCTCCAATCCTCCTGTTGCTGGTTGCCACTTCGCGGAAGATTATAGCGCGTACCCAACGGATACGCAACGACTTTCTGGGTACACGCGCGCGCATCATGACGGAATTTTCGGCTCGATGGAAAAACGGGCCAGCGGGAATACTCTGGGTACGCGCGCCCGCATCATGGCGGATTTCCGAGCTCGCTGGAAAAACTCTCTGGGGTGCTTGTGTGCGCATCATGACGGATTCTCGCGGCGGCTGAAAAAACTCCCCTGGGGTCTTCGTGTGCGCATCATGACGGATTTTCCGAGCGGCTGGAAAAACTTCTGTGGGTAGCTTGTGCGCGCATCATGACGGTTTTTCGGACTCGCTAAAAAAACGGCCCTATGGGGAGAATCCGCTGGTAAAGCGTTTAATGTAAACCGATTAACTAGGCCTCCTGGGGCTGCGGCTGGCCTCCGAGGGCCTCCGAGGCGGGGCGGCTGTCATGCGCTGCAGGCGGTGCGAGGTGCGCGCGGTGCCGTCTCTGTGACTCTGTGGGGGCGTTTTTCGGGGCGATATGTGCGGGTGTGGGCGTTTGGTCTATATCTCGTTTAGCGCGGCAAATTCGGCCTCTAAACGCCTCGCCTGCTTCGCAGGTCGGGCGGGCTGCTGCAGGTCTTCGAGGCTGCTGCAGGTGACTCGATGGGATCGGGGCCGGACTTCGAGCAAAAAAGAAGGGCCCCACTTGCGCGGGGCCCAAACTCTCTATGTGCTTTCGTCTAGCCTTTGATGACGTAGTAAAAAGCCGCGATGACGTAAAACAAAAGGACAATCAAGGGCGCGAAGATTAGACCAAAGAAGATAATCACAAACAGCATGTCTAGGCCTCCTCGGGGATCGCACAAAACAGCGGCTCTCCGGTCTTGCGGTCGACAATCTCCCACACGTCGCCGTCGTACTCGGTGCGGGTGGCGTGCGGTGTGAGTTCTATTCCCTGCGATTTCAGATAATAGCGGATGGCGCGCGGGATGTCCTCGGCAAACGTGCTAAACGTGCCGATTAGGTATGTCGTGTTGTAGGTCCAACTGTCGTCATACATCCATGCGTCAACCTGCCGGACCTCGTAGCGCTCCGGCTGCGGGGCGCTGCAAAAGAAGTCATCAACGGTAAACGTAGTGTCTGCGTATTCCTCTTCGAGGGTCTCGCGTCCTACGATGTCGAGCGCTGCGGCCAACTCTCCATAGCTCGGCCCTTCGAGCTCGGCGGCGTCGGGGTTGTACTCGTGATAGTGCTCCGTGAGATAGGACTGCGCGAGTTCTTCGAGCTGGTCGGGGGTCAACTGGTAAACGGTGCTGGTGCTCCTCTTCATGGCTGTTACTTCCTTTCTGCTGCTGTTGCGGCGTCGTGGCTTACACGTAGGCGAGAAACTCGCGGGCGGTTATCGTGGGGGTGTCGTACTGCTGCGCGCGGTTGATCTTGTCGCGGCCTGCGTTGTGGCCGATGACCAAAAGCGCGGTACGGCTACTAACGTTCTTGGTGGTGCGGGCTCCTCGGCGCTCTGCTGCGTCCTCTGCCTGACGGCCTTTGAACCCTGGGACTATGCCGGTGATGCAAACGGCCAAACCTGCGAGGCTGGCGGGGCGCTGGTGATTGAGGCTTGCGAGGGCCTTTGTAATGGGCTCTCCGTCGTGGGTGTATTCCTTCATGGGTGGTGCTCCTTCCTGCGGCTGCTGCCGCTTCTCTGCGTGCTACCGGTTAGCGCGCTATGGGGGAGGCTAGGCGTACTAGCCTCCTGCGTAGCGGGTTAGCGGGTCAACTGCGCGCGGATGCTTTCGGCTGCTGCGCGGTGCCTCCGTGCCTCGGCGTGATCTCCTCGGCGCTCTGCTTCCCAAGCGTCGCGGTCGTAGAGTTTGAGCACATATGAAACGTTCCCAAAATATGAATTGCTGTTGGTGTAGCCGGGACGAACAATTGCGCAAACTGGCGCGCGGCGGTCGGTGGGATCGGTGGTAAAAAGGGCCCACGGGCCTTCATGGCCTGGAAGCTCGTGCAAGTGCGCGCGGGCGTTCTCGTATGCCGTGCTTGTGTCCTGCGGGTGAATAAACTCGTAAAGTCCCATCGCTGTTACTTCCTCTCTGCCGCTCCTGCGGCGTCTCCTGGCGGCTGCTATGCCTGCTTGCTGATGCGGTCGGCCTCTGCTGCGATCTGCTCGGGCGTATAGCCTGCTATGGTGCCTTCTGGCATGGATGCCCAACGGCGCAACTCCTGCACAATGACACGGCGGGCGTCGTCCTCGTCGGCCTTGTCTAGGCTGCTGACGTATCCAAGATGGATTTCCATAGCCGGGTCAATGTAATAACCATCTCCAACGTGGATATATTCTGTTAGCTCCAGCCATGCGGCGCCGGTTTCGGTGTTGCGGTTGATGGTTACCAACTGCATATCTTTGCGGTGCTCTCGATGCGTGAACACGTCGCACGGCTCGCCGCATGCGATGAAACGACAACGGCGGTTAAAGTTGTCCAGTTGGCGGGCGGTTAAATGGTTCTGTATCATGGTTCGTTCCTCTCTGCGGCTCCTTGCCGCGTCTCTGGTAGTGCCTACCAGCTAACGCGCGGGGCGCTGGGCCTCGTGCGCTAGCGGGTGGCGCTGGGGTGCTAGGCGTTCGCGGCCTCTAGGCATTCCGCTATAAAGTCGTTGGCGCTCATTGCTTCGATGCGCGCGGCCTCTGCTGCAAACTCTTGGAGTTGCTGCCAAAACTCCGTTAGATACTTCTGGGCGCGCGGGGTGTTGATCTCGTCATATGTCAAAACGTCGTATGCCTTTTTGGCTAGCTGCTCGGCGGCGTCCTTGGCTGCGTAGCGGTTGAATGGGTGGCGGTACCACTTCGAAAACTTGGCGGGAAACTCTGAAACTGTGTAATAGCGTTCCGTGTAGCCGGTGCCCTTGCTGGCTATGTCCTTCACGCTCTCGATGGTCACGGCCTCAACGGGGACATAAAGCGTATAACGGCGTTCAAATGCTACGCTCTCGGCTACGATGTGCGCGCGGGTCTCGGTGTAGTCGGGGGCCTTGCGGCTATTCCAGACGATAGGAAGACTTACGACAATTTCAGTATGCGCGCTCATGCCTTTGTAAAGCTCGTTTTCGTTGAGCGTCGCAACGGTTCCGGCCTTGTCGTAAAGTCTGACATGGTAAAGCCTGAGAAACTTTGTCTGGTTCTCGTTAATCATGGTCACTTCGTAGCGGCCTTTGTGGAATGTCACGGGCTGGGGCTTCGGGGTCTTCATTTCTCTCTGTCCTTTCTGCTGCTTCTGCTGCTTCGTCGGGCTGATGCTGCTACTTGCCGCGCTGCTCGCGCTCGTAAAGGCGTTCAAACGCCTTCGCGCTCATGTGGCGGTAACGCTTGTAAACGTCCTCGTTGCTGTAACGCTCGGCCTCCTCGGGGGTCTCGTCCATCCATGCGGCTACGGCCTTACGCTGTGCGTAGTAGTCACAATCAAAACAACCTGCCGAAACTGCGAGGAACATAACCCAGTACGGCGTATCTGCCGTGATGAAACCATAACGCCCTGCGTCGCGGTACTTCTTTGCGAGGCCGATACCGTGAACGGGATAGCCGCTTTCGGTCTGGTCGGACTGGTAGCGCATTTCGTCGCGCATGATCCCAAAAGCCCACGATACGGGGCGCATGGTGTCGGGGTCGTCGTAGTTGTCGCGGCGGTTGTCGAGCTCTTCGAGCACGTAGGCCTCAACGGCTCGCCTGGTCTCTTTGCTGTTGCTCTTGCGCATGGTATTCTGTCCTTTCTGCCGCTTTGCGGCGTTTGGCTTCGGGCTGTTGCCCTTGGTCTTTATCGTATCACGTTACCATTGGTAACGCAATTGAAAACGCTGCTAGTCCTGCAAGAAGTTGTCAATATAGGCGTTCGGATGCTCTGCGCTCTTGTGCTGCTTCGGTGCGCGGGGCCTGCTGGCCTCCTCGTCAATGATGGTCTGCAGGTGCATCATTTCGGGGTCGCTCCAGTCGCGCGGCAAAAGGGCCACAAAGTCAATAGAGGACACAACGGGATCGTCCGGCCTGTTGGCATAAAATGCGGCGTCCTCGGATGCTGCGCGGGCTGCTGCGAGTGCTATTCCCTTCGTAGTTGTCGCGCGGGTCGTGAACTCGATGCCGTAGGCGTGCGGGCTTCCGTAGTACTGGACGATGTGAACGGGGGCGGGGTGTAGCTTGATGCGTGGAAGGGTGTATTTCATTGCTGGGGCTCCTCTCCTGGTTAGCGGGTGGCGTGGGCTCTTACAGTGCTAGATGCGCTCTCCGTCTCGGGTGAAACGGGTCTCTCCGTCTTCGAGCCACTCGCGCCAGAATTCGGGGCTGGTGTAGTACTCGTGCTCCGATTCGATCAGTCCATCCACAATGTCCCCGACTGCGCGCGCGGCGTCCTCGGTCAATTCCTCGGCGGCGTTCTCGATCCTTTCGCGCATGTCCTCGATTTCTCCGGCTGCTTCGGCGGCGGCGTCCTCGATGACTTCGAGGCGCTCGCGTTCGGCGTCGGTCTCGGCGTCGTACTTCTGCCAGTTGGCGTCACTTATGATTGACCAAAAAATGTCGGCCTGCTCGGTGGCCTCCTCGTATGCCTGCTGCAGCTCGATGATCCGAGGGGCGTACCTGTTCCAGGCGTCACACATGTCCATGGAGAAACAAATTCCGTTGTCGGTCGCCTCGGTGACATCCTCCCACTTTGCGGGGTGGTGCCAATAGTAGTTAGTGCCTCGGGCGGTGCCGTACCAACTGCACCCGTAGTCCTGCGAGATTTCTATGGGCTGCTGATTTCCGAGGTCGTGCGCACAATCAAGAATTTCCTCCGTCGTGAAATACGTCTGGCTTCCCCACTCGTAAGCGGTGCGCTGCTCCTCCTCGATGGCGTCCGAGATCGCGCGGGCCTGTGCCTCTTCGCTCAACTCGCTAAAGAGATATTCGGTGCTGGTGTGGGCGGCGTGGCTGGTTGTGATGGTGACGTTTCCGGCGTCGTCGGTCGTGATGGTCTTGCGCTCGGTGTAGGTCGTGGTAATGATGCTCATTTCTGTGACTTCCTTTCTGTGGCTGTTGCCGCTTACGGGGTGGGCCCTATTCGAGCGCGGGGCCCTTCGCGCTGGTTGCCTAGATGGCGGGGGCGTAGGTGTAAAGTTCGTGACGCTCTGCGATGGCTGCGAGATCCTCACCAAAAGCGGACCAAACTCGCGCGCCGTCTGCTGTGTAGCGGGTGGCCTCTGCCTCGATGGCGTCCACGTCGTAGGCGTCGGGGTCTCCGAGGTATGCGAGGAGCTCATGACGCTGATAGGTGGGGGCGGGCTCGGCGTTCTGTGCGGGCTCTGCTGCGATGGCTTCGACAATTTGGCTTACCCAAATGTAATCTGTGTCGGTAGCGTGACAACCTGCGATTTCTGCGCGGGCTACAACCTGGGCGGCGTCATATGCTGCGGCGGTGAGGTTGCCGGTCGTGGCGTCGTAGGCCTCACAGAGACGGTCTGCCGCTGCGCTGGCAATGGCAAACGGGCGCATAATGCGGGCCGCGCTTGCGATGGCCTCTACCATTGCGTCGACGGTTGCGCGGTCGTCGTCGGTGACGGGGTAGTGGAGTAGGTACCCGAATGCCTCCGCTGCAACCTTCCGGGCCGCGCGGGTCTCGGGGTCGTCCTTGGCGGGGCGCTCGCCGATGGCCTCGGCGTATGCCTCCATGAATGACCAAAAAGCACGGTTTGCTGCCTCGCTGCGCTGCTGGTTGGCTTCGTAGGTCTTGCTCATGGTCTCGGCTCCTTGTCTGAGGCTTTGCCGCTTCGCTTGTCTGCTGCTCGCCTCGTCGTGGTGGTCTGCGGCTCCGTGCCGCTTCGGTCTTACTGTGTCCACTATAGGGCGCAAATGCTTAGTTGCGTGGATGGGGTGCAAATGCTTAGGATGATTTCACAAATAGAACACAAATGCTTAGCACCAAAAGGCGGTAAACTGTTTGAAATGGGTACGTTTGTTCTGTTTGGAGGTGCTGCGAGTTGACTACATTGGAGGCGGTGCGGCTGATGCTTGAGCGGTCGGGCGTGTCTTCTTACAGAGTCGCGCTAAATCTCGGGCGCGCCTCGTCCTATGTGGCGGGCATGCTGCGCCGTGGTTCGTGTCCATCTGCTGACCTGCTAGCAAAGATGGCGCACATATGCGGTTATCGGCTGGACTTAGTGCCTTACGATGGATCGGAGGCCATACACATAGACGGGGGCGGGGCTGGCTAGGCTTCCGTCTTCTGTGCTCGACCTGCTGGGGCTCGGCGTCTTCGAGGCGTCGGGCCCTTCTTCTATGAGGCTTCTGCAGGGCTCTCACGCTTCTCGGCTGGGCCTCGCGTCTGCTGGTCTGGGCTCCTCGGTTGCGTGGCTTGTGCGGTCTCTGGTGGCCTCTGGTAGGCGTCTGGGCTGGTCGCCCTCCGCTGCTGCTGGTCTCCTGGTCGGCTGCTTTCGTGGGCGTCTGCTGGTCTCCCGTTGGTCTCCTGGTCTGCTTCGAGGTGTGCGGCGTGATGGATCGGGGCGGGCTGGATGGTCTCTCATTCGAGCGGGGCGGGCTGCATTGCGCTCCCGTCTGGGCTGCAGCCTCCTCACGTCATGCGGTCTTCGCTTCTCTCCTCGCTTCGCTTGTCTGCTTCGCTCCTCGGTAGGTCTTCGAGGCGGGCGGGCTGATTCTCTTCCGCGCTTCGGGCTCGTTACCCTTCAAGGCGGCGGCGGCGGGCGGCTGGTCTTCTGTTGGCTTAGGTCTGTTGGGATTGGCTGCAAGAAGTCGCGCGGTCGATCTCCAATGCTTCGAGCGCGGCGGGGCGGCTGGTCTCCTCGGCTTCTGCCTGTGCTGCTGGTCTCCTTGGCTGCTCCGCTCCGCTGCCTCCTTGGCTCGGTCTGCTCGGCTGCTCGGTGGCGCGGAGTCCCTCTCACTGTTCGGCCTCCTTGCCTGTCTCGCCTCGCCTGTCCGGCCTCCTCGCCTCGCCGCCTTGGCTCCGCTCGGCTCCGCTCGCTGCTCTCCTCGCGCCGTGGCGGGGGGTCGGGCCGTGGGAGTTAAGCGATTAACATTAACCGATTAACAGAGGTCCCCCACCCACCCGACCGGGACGGGACCCACGGGAGAA
>Ga0326512_10001749_pt1 | contig 16401 bp, 29 predicted proteins | sample 1_2617_0518_D_FD_203652 | JGI IMG/M metagenome (GOLD analysis project Ga0326512, IMG submission 203652) | Bovine rumen microbial communities from UC Davis, California, United States - 1_2617_0518 | ecosystem: Host-associated > Mammals > Digestive system > Stomach > Rumen | place: USA... | reverse complement strand
ATTGAGAAGTTGTTTCTAACAACCAACGGCATCAAATTGGCAAACAATGAATATCTTATTGATGGGTTAAGCGATTACCTTGCTGGCATTAACATAAGTTACCACAATGATGATTTCATCACATTTGCAGAACTTGAAAGGATTTATCGTGAGTTCCATAAACATGGTGTAAAGGTGCGCATCAACACAAATATCTGGCGAGGCAATCATGATACCTTTGATTCCATGACAAAGTTTGTGCGAATGCTTACAAGAGATAGTTTTCTCCAAGTATGCGACGAAGTGCGTGTTTCAAACCTAATCCCAAAGGATTCATTCAGTGTCAATGACATAAACAATGACACATCGTTAATCTTGTCAAATGAGGAATACGAGAACCTGTTCACAAAGTACCTTGCGTTTGAGGGTATGAGCAAGGCAATCTTTATAAACCCGAAAGCATTAGGTTTTGTGAGGTATTATCTTATTCCGTCAACAGTACCCGTAATTCTTAACTGGAACATCGGCAGTACAGTGAGTGACCAAGTATGCGAGAATAGTCTTGGAGAACGGCAAATTAACACATTCAAGTGTCTTGTCAATGGCGAGATTTCCTTGTCTTGGAATACTAACAACATATTAAAACTTGATTGATTATGAATAACATTGCAACAACTATCGAGCAAAGCAAACATTTGCTTGAGCTGGGGTTAGGTATCAATAGTGCTGATATGTGTTTATGTAAGACCGCACAAGACACTTGGTTTTTATGTGCAGGTACCCCAGGTGAATATGATGCACATACAGTTCCCGCATGGTCGCTCACCGCATTGCTTGAGGTGATGCCGAAAGGAACAGAGTTGGTGAAGATGCAGAATGATGCTTATGGACTCTACTACGAAGTTGACTATATGTTTACTGACTACGAAGATAGCGATCCTATTACCGCAGCCTACGAAATGGTGTGCTGGTTGCTTGAACAAGGACTGATTAAGAAAGGAGGAAATAATGAGTAATATTAGAGTAACAATAGACCTGGATGACAGTAATCTTGCTGGCTGTCAGATCCTGAAAGATAATCATGTAGAACAGTTTGAGAATTTGCCAAGACAGGATCAGATTCACATTTGCAACAGCTTTGTGCAATTCTACCAATTATTCTCAAAGGTGATTGAAGAAAACTAATATGGCAGCAATAGATAAAATCTATGTGAAAGACATCAAGCAGTATGATGAGTTCGCCGATTGGTGCAAGAAACAACCACCATTGGCTGACAAGTATGGTGTTCAGGTATTATTGACGAGGTATTTGCATGATAGGCCAGTCAATGAATTACTCACTAATTTTTCAGCTTTTATGGCACCGTACTACGTGGATGCCTATGTAATCCGTAACTGTCCTCTTGATTATATTCAGGATGAGCTGAAGCTGAACTATGGTTCGTCCTATCAGGATATCAAGGACGGCAAGCTGTATACATCCCCTTTGACTGACACTGAATATGAGATAGGTAGACATTATACATGTATCATGCGACCCTATTATGGTAATGTAAACAAACCCATCAAAGGCAGATGGTTTGTTGATGTCATTTTACCAAAAGGTTTTCCTCATTTTATCTGGCACCATGATACAGGCGGTATAGGCACCTGGGATTTCAGTGACGAGTTTGTCGCATGTACTTGGGCAAGTTCCGGTACTACATGTCCTACGGTAAAATCTATTACACGTAGGATTCAAAAGTGGATGTTGCCTGTGGGATCTAAGGTGATACTTAGCGGTAGGTATGTAGGTGAAGAATATATATTTTTAATAAGGAAATAACCATGAACCAATTCAACGTACTTAACTGGGACATCAACCACAATGAACTTGAGTCCTATGATGTACTTCCTTATTTCCGCAAGTGTTATGAGGAATGTAAGAAGAAAGATAGACCTGTGACTAAAGATGAATGGAAAGAGTTCGTCAAGTCTAAAGGTATGTACAGATATTGGGCAAATGCTGTATACGAGTTTGAGGTATCACAATGGCCTCATAGTAAGGACAGAAACAATGACAAACACATTAAGATCGATATCTGGCAACAGATTGAGATGAACCTTGCCTTGATTGTTGAACTATTAATGAACGAGTTTAAGAAATGAAGATAGTACCATATAACTATTTGGATGATCTGGAGAAGGAGGAAGCTGTGGGTATTGAATCAATGTCAATCACTTACATCCAGCCAGCAGACACCTGTTCTGACAGGGATGATGTACAGACAATCAAGATTACAACCCAAACAGGGTGTTCCTATGACAAGGAAGAGTTTGACCAAGGCAAAGAAGGCTACTACTTTGACATAGAGATACCCGAAGGACACTGGTCAGTAGACAGCGGTGAACAGCTTGCAGCACTAATTGATGATTTCAAGCAGAGAATTTACTTAAACCAACTGAATAAGAAAGATGAGTGATAACCAGAAATACATTCTTGTAACGTGGCCAGAGAGCCAGATGCTGATGGACAATGGCAGGTTTAATGAATGCTTGTTTATCCAGGATATCGACGGACATAATGAAGTTGGCTCAAGTGCTTACATGTGTCCTGAAGATTTATACAATGAGATTTTTGAACATAACATACAAGAGAATAAAGAAGATCAGCATGTTTGATATAATTGTTAAAGACATAGAAACAGGTCGTGCATTGGCTATGGTTAAAGATACTTTTACCATGCCTTGCGAAGGTGAAGATTTAGAGATAGGCGGTGAGCATTGGAATGTTGTAACATCTGCCTACGAACCTTCATTAATTGGACTCAGTACCGATACTCATGTAGTTTGGGTGGTTTCTACAGAAAGGAATAAGCATGACATACAAGAGAGCAGAGGAGATACTCATTGAGTACAACAAGTGGCGCAGTGGTGACCACGAGCCATGTGATTTCAAATATTCCAGCCTTGAGCTTGGTACAGCCATTAACTTGGCAGTCCATGCACTGTGGCAAGCAGACAAAATTCAGGGGATAATACTTTTCGGGAAAGGAGGAGACCCTAATGAGCTTTGTAGTTGATTTCAGTGGATTGTGGAATGGCGCAGATTATAGCAGGGTTAGAATCCTGGATGAAGGCCACCAAGAAGGCGATAATTATGTTTATAAGATTGAAGTGTTGGATGGTCCGCTAAAGGACGAGTTGAATAGATTGAAAGGAGGAACAAAGCATGACTGAGGAGGAATACAAAAGAATCAGTGAACGCGGCTTTCAGGCAACACAATTGAAGCATGAAATTGAGGAGACAACGCGTGTAATCAGCAGCATTGAACGTGGACAATATCAGGTTGATGTGTATATAGATTCATGTAAAGTCTCACATGAACTGGATGATGAATGTATCACTAAAATAAGGGCTCTTGTCCTTAAACACTATCAGAACAAGCTTCGTGAAGCTAAACAAAAATTTGAAGAATTATGAGCAGAACATTACATGTGGCAAAGACCTATAAGGTTGAATGGGAAGGCACTTATGCCTTTAATCGTAAGGACTATGAGTTCCGTATACTGCTTAATGAACTCGGTGTAGGAGTATGCAGTATGGCAGACAACGAGGACTACCTTGATTTTGAAGTGACAAAGGAAGACTGGCAAAAGGCAATCAGTATCCTCAGCAAACCAACAGTTCCAGACGGCATCAAGGATGCATTGGGTGAGCTTGAATGTACGCAAGAAGAGACTCTTGGAGTATTTAAGCAATGTCTTGATAAGGCGGAGCCTGATGATACATGGATGCATTTCAGTTTCTTTTAATTATGTACTGTGTAATAAAGAAACGGGAATGTAGGTATGCTATGACCATTACCGTCGAACTTGATAAAGATTTTGACCACGCAGAGGGCATAAGAGAGTATACCGCATGCTGCTGTAAGACTGACCCAGAATGGGGAAGAGTGCCTTCTGGGCCGGAATGTATATTTGAAAGAAATGGAAACGTACAAAGTAACAATCAAGGATGCGAATAATGACCATGTACTGCACACATCAATCACCACAGACCAGGACTTGGATTATGTTTGCAGTCATTTTGGTCTTGAGGAACCTGATGTTGAGTGGTACACAATAGAGAAAGAAAATGAACAACGAATTTAGAGAGAGATTGCTGGATTGTCTTAATCATAAAGGTGAACTGGCAATAGTGTTTGAAGAGGATAATAAGCAACAGTCACACATTTATGTTGACGAAAACAACTGCAAAGTGTATCATATGTATAATCTCGCTGGAGTGTACAAAGGTTCAACATTAGTGTTCAATAGGAAGCAGTGGATGATGAGACTTGCTGGACCTGACAGAGTCAAAGAGCTGAACGCGTCCAAAAAGGCTGTGTATGATGCCCTTGAGAAAATTGAGAGTGTGCTTGGCGAGGTTCCAGTAGCTGAAGAACTGCGCAATGCTATAGAGGGTTTAATGATTAATACGGATAAAGTATTGTCATAAATAAACTAATAGAGGAATAACAATGAAGTGCCGAAGTAAGAATAGAGAATGTGAGTTTGCCGAAGACTTGCACCTTACTGATCAAAACACAGGCAAAGATCTTTTGTTTACAATGTGCCATGCGAGTCAGAAAGGTATGCCCTGCCCCTATCATTGGTATGCACCAAATACAGATAATATAAACAATGTAAAAGATACAAAAGATGAGTAAACAGAAACATGCGAGTTTTACTAATGCGCCGAAGACATCAAGTATACCAGATATAAATAGTATCAGTCCTGTGTACGGAATTCAGGAGATTCTGTATTCTTCATTTGCTGCAACTGATATTAATATTCTGACTTATCTGGTTGCAAAGGATCTGGTAGTCAAGTTTGCCGAACCTGTGGACACTGATGAGGAAAGAGCTGAAATGATACAGAGTGCCATCAGGTATGCCAAGGAGTTTGTTAGCGAACTAAAAGAGAATAACAAATGACAGACAAAGATATAGGCTTACGTGAATCAGCCAAACTGTTTGCTGAAACAATGGCAGAGAAGTATATCAAAGAAGATGATATTAAGAATGGCATTCTGATGATAGTATCAGAAAACGGAGGAGTTTCTTCTGCTGTTATAGGCAACGGTAATGTGCTTGCTAATGACTTAGCTAATGCCATGCTCCAAGATAAAGATATTGACACAATAGTCAATAGCGCATTTCTCGGTGTACATGGTAAGAGGTTTTATGAAATTGTGAAAGCAAAGATCAAGAATAATGAAGATTTACCTGGCTTCTCCTCTTGACCAACAATACAGGGATACCCTGAATAAGGCCCATGGAATGCTGGTTGATAAAGGCTTTGATGTCTATGTGCCTGTAACTCAGAGAATAGAGCATGCTTGGGAATGGCCCAACAATGAGTGGGGCCTTCAGGTATTTAGACGTGATGTGGATGCTATACAGAACTGTGATTTCATGGTAGTATTGAATTATGGTCGTCAGGAAACCACAGCAGGTACAGCATGGGAGCAAGGATTTGCTTACGGTATAGGCAAGAAAATCCTTCTTGTAGAAATGACTGACAATATTCAGTCTCTCATGGTGGCTAACGGAAGGTTTGCTACAGTAAAAGGGCTTGAAGGCTTGGACAAATACTGGTTTCAAGACCCTCAGCCTTTAAGAGTTGAAACAGAACAGAAATAATAAAAAAATTATGAAATATAAACTGATTCCCTTCAACATGACACTGGCACAGAGAATCTCTGATGGTAGTGTACGTGGCAGGGTTATAGCAGACAGTGATGATCCTTTTGATTTTATGGGTGAATCCGACGTTAAGAACCTATGCCAAACTGAAAATGGGTATATGTTTACAGTTGGTGATGAACATTATACATGTGATAAACATGGTAAGTTTCAAACGCCTTTCTCCAAGCATGGATATCTGCAAATCGGGATTCCTGTAGAGAATTCCCGTGATGCTGACTGCTGCAATGCCAACTCCGGTATAAAGGAAATGCAGGAACTGCAGAAGGAGTTGCAGAAAGACGGGCACTATCACAAGTGTAAGATAGAACCTATCGAGTATATCCTTGCCAACAACCTCGGCTTCTGTGAAGGTAATGTGGTGAAGTATATTACACGCTATAAAGACAAAGGGGGTGTTGATGACTTGCGCAAGATCAAGATTTATGTGGATTATTTAATTGATGAACTAACTAATAAAGACTAAAACAATGACATCTCAAGCATTAAATTCAATTAATTTGTACAGAGGTCAGGACCCTTCCAAGATCAAACAACTGCTCAGAATTCAGAACAGTTCTGTAGTTAATGAACTGTTGGAGCATTACAAGGCTTCAGACATCGATGAACTGGCAGTCAAACTATCCATGGATATCTGAAAATCAAGAACATGGAAAAAGGAATATTATTCTTCCTATGGCTTTGCGGATTGATGCTTGTGTTAACATTGGTTGCACAAGCGTTATCTGCGCCTAACGATATACTTGTCATCATCGGTATTATTGGTGGTATTGTATTCTTTTACATCTCGGTGAAAACCAGATGCTTTACGAAAAATCCGTTTTTACAAACTAAAAACAAAACAAAATAAAATGAAGAAGATTAAGTTTTTCGCCATTGCTCTGATGTGCATGGCAATGTGTGTAATTAATTCAAGTTGTGTTGAGCGTGTTGATGCTGGTTACGAAGGCATCAGGGTAGAACTCTTTGGCTCTGATAAGGGTGTCAACGATGTGGCTATGGTCACTGGTTGGGTGTTCTATAATCCTTTCACTGAGAAGGTGTTTGAATACCCCACATTTGTCCAAACTGTGGATTATGAGCCTTTTACTATCAATGCTAAAGATGGCTCTGAATTTACTATTGACCCTAATGTGAATCTCAAGATTCAGGATGGCAAGGCGCCACAAGTATTCAGAAAGTACCGTAAAGAACTTGCTGATGTTATCAATGGTCCTATCTTCAAGCACATTAAAGATGCTTGCCGTATAGAAATCAATAAGTTCACTACCGATGAAATTGTATCAAATAGAGAGGCGGTAGAAAATGCTATTGAGAAGAGGTTTACATCACTTATTGCCAAAGAAGGATTTATTCTTGACCAGTTTACTTCAGGTCTGACATATCCTAAGACCATTGTAGAAGCTGTCAATCAGAAGAATAAAGCTATTCAGTTGGCGCAAAAGGCAGAGAATGAGGTTAAGGTTGCAGAGGCAGAGGCAAAGAAACTTGTAGTTGCAGCAGAAGCTGAGGCTGAGGCTAACAGACTCAGAACTCAGGCATTGACACCTCAAGTACTGGAAAAAGCGTGGATTGACAAATGGGATGGCAAGCTTCCTGTCTATGGTCAAGTTCCTACTATTTTCAAGGACATCAGTAAGTAAGCTAATTCTTTACAATCGTACTAATGGAATTCATCATATCATTCCTTGTCACGTTCTTGATTGGGTATTGGTTATTAACACACCATTACAAAATCGTTGGTAGAACATGGGACAGACAAAATCGTGAATACAAGAAAACATATGACAAAGTAGATGCAAAAGTTTGGCATCTTATTTTATTGCTTTTGATTTCAAGTATTCCAATATTTGGCTTTGTAATGGTTGCGATCGTTCCAGTTTGTTGCTATAGTATAGAAGAGGATCGTTTTTATATTGTTGACCCCAATAAAAAGAAACCATCTTCTATGGACAAGTTGTTAAAACAGATTGTTGATTTCTTTAATAAAAAGATATGAACATAACCAAAGTTGATGAGGTGCATGAGCTGCTTGAAACATTCTCGAATATAAGAGATAAGCTTAACCAGCTTGACAGAATCCTGGCTACTGACAGGGATAAACACCACAAGAGAAATCTTGGTGGGTTTTTGGTTTCTCCTGAACTGTATTGCAGTATCTGTGAACAGATCAGGAAGGAATATCAGGAGCATTACAATGAGCTCAAATCAAAGTTAATACAATTATAAATAACCGATTGAAGATTTTATAAACAGACATTATGGCAAACAATCAGACTAAGAAACAGGTAAAGCGTTGGACAGCAGAAGAAGATAGGCGTTTGCTTCAGCAGGTAAGGGTGTTTCCACAGAATCTACATAAGTGTTTCATCACTGTGGCAGAAGTGACTGGAAGAACTCCTACTGCATGTGCAAGCCGTTGGTATACAAAACTAAGTAAAGACCCTGCCAATGCAGTATTCCTTACTGTGTCCTCAAGACACAAGATAATGAACCGTAAGAATGGTAAGGGTGTGCGTTCAACACCAAGTCTGTTTCAGCGTATCCTTAAACTCTTAAAGTTCAGCTGACATGATTACCATCGGTGACTTGGATAAAATCATCACCCAGTGGAAACTCAAGTTGGCTGAACCTGTGAGTGATGAGTATGATGCTATCTATAATGATGCCATCAATGATTGCCTCTATGACATCAACAATCTTATTGAAGAAAGGATTGCTGAAGAAGAGAGAGCTTATGCTTATATGAACGAAGTATAATCAATTGACAAATGACAAGAGAAGAGATATATCAAAGATGCGAGCAGGAAATAGATCGTACTAATGGCGTTCTGCTTGAGTCAGGCACAGGGACAGGCAAAACAAAAATAGCAATTATGCTCATCAACCGTTTGGCTGATGTGGCTAATGCAAAGACTGTCTTGCTGCTTGTAGCAAAGAAAGTACATAAGCAGACTTGGAACAGTGAGTTCGAGAAGTGGGGACTGAATGACAGTGTACATGTAGTAACCGAATGTTATGAGTCATTGAAAAAACATAAGGATAAATCCTATGATGTGATTGTGCTTGATGAGTGTCATCATATTCAGAGTGATCTCAGGATTCAGCTGCTTAGTAAAGTATCCTTTAACTACATGCTTGGACTTAGTGCAACCATACCCAAGAATTTGAAGAAATATCTTACAAACACTTATCATGTGGGTTTAGTGAAATGTTCTTTACAGGATGCCATTGAGGATGGTGTTCTGCCTGAACCTGAAATCATGTTATTGCCTTTGCAGCTTGACAATAAGATTAAGTCTGAAGTGCTGGAAATCAATCCCAAGAAACCTGGAGTTGTCCAGCATGATGACTATGAGCATCTATGGAAGTACAAACGTAAGCATCATGCGTTCCTCAAGTGCACCAAGAAACAGAAGCTCCAATACATGGACATGCAGATACTCTATGCCAAGAGACTGTATATGTCTACCAGGACTGTCAGTCTTGAAAGAAGATGGCTTAGGATGTGTGGTGACAGGTTGAAGTATCTGGCTGAATGTAAGAATAATCTTGTTAAGCAACTGCTTGAAAAGTTGTCTGACAGACGTGTACTTACTTTCTGTTCCAGCATTGAGCAGACTGAGATACTTGGTAAGAACTGCATCCATTCCAAGAACAAGATGGCTGATGAGGTCTTGAGTGATTTTAATGAGGGCAGAATCAACCATATTACAGCTTGTCAGATACTCAATGAGGGAGTTAATCTGAAGTCTTGCCAGTATGGAGTATTTGCCAACATCAATGCTTCTGACATCATCAAGGTGCAGCGTGTTGGCAGAATCCTCAGGCATGAACATCCTGTGGTGATAATCCCTTATTACGAGAATACCCGTGAGGAGGAGATTGTGAAGGAATGGGTTGATGCTTATGATGTGAAATTAGTACATAAGTATAACAGTTTAACAGATTTGACAGATGCAATTATCAATCGATGAAAGACAATGTTCCAAGTATCATCTGACTCCGCAACAGTTGCTTGTGGCTCTTGCTGTAAGAAGCACCGAAGACTTCAAGGCATTGTGGAAGGATCTGCTGCAGAGAGAGGTGATTGTCAAGCATGACGGGCAGTGGATGATAACACAGCGTTGGAATGACAGGGTTGACGACATCCTCATGGAATCCACAGGTAAAACAGAGAATGAGGACAGGCTCACAGAGCTTGCCAAGAAGATGCGTAAAGAGTATCCTGACGGTAAGATTCCAGGTACCAGCTATTATTACAGGTGTAATGTGGGTGAAGTGGCCTCCAAGCTTAAGAGATTTTTCCTCAAGTACGGCAGTTATAGTGATGATGAGATCATCGCGGCAACTAAGAGGTTTGTGAATGACAAGAAAGGTGATACTTATCTTCCGCTTCTCAAGTATTTCATCTGGAAACAGAAGACTGTGCGTGATGAATGGGGAGTGGGACATGTTGAGGAGGTCAGTACTCTTGCTACCTATCTTGAGAACAGTCAGCAGGAGGGGAAGAAGGAAGGGAAGGCGACTAATGATGACTCTTGGCTGTTCAGCAGCAGGAATTAACCATGGGACTGATTAACAGAGTTCTTGACAATCTTGAAGAGAGAAGGCAGAAGGTGCTTGATGGAGGTATTAACTGCATTCCGTCACCATTTGTATCTTTCCGTAGAGATTTTCCTGGTATAGAACAGGGACGCTATGCTGTTGTTACAGGTGCCAGCAAATCAGCCAAGAGCCAGATAACAAACTACCTGTTTGTCTATACCCCGATTCTTTATGCTTATCAGCATCCTGAACAAGTAAGGGTAAAGATATTCTATTTCCCATTTGAGGAAACTCCCGAGAACATAACCCTCAGGTTCATGTCTTATCTTTTATATACTTTATCAGGAATGAAGATAAGGATATCCCCGATGGACCTTAAATCTACAGACTCTGACCATGTGCTTGATCAGAGCATTCTGGATATTCTGCGCAGTCCCCAGTATCAGGATATCCTGCAATTCTACGAGAGCCATGTACTCTATCTAAGTGACCGTAATGCTACAGGTGTCTATAAGACCATAGAAAGATATGCTGAAGAGGCAGGTACTGTACACAGGAAAACAATCACCATTGAGAACAGTACTACTGGAGTCAAACAGCAGAAGGAAGTCTTTGATTATTATGAGCCCAAAGACCCTGATGAATATGTCATCATTATCTGTGACCACGCATCCATACAGACTCCAGAGAGAGGTATGGATCTGAGGGAATCCATCAATAAGATGTCAGAATATATGATGATTGCCCGCAACAAATATCATTATACGCCTGTACTTGTGGTTCAGCAGAATCTTGAGACTACGGGATTAGAGGCATTTAAGGAAAAGAAAATCTTGCCAACACTCGCAGGACTGGCTGATAGCAAAAATCCTGGAAAGGACTGCTCGTTAATGCTTGGAATCACTAATCCTTTCAGTTTTGAGCTGCCTAGATTTCCTGATAATGCACAGGGGTATGATATCACCAAACTCAAGGGTAATGCTCGTTTCCTTAATGTTGCTTTGAATCGCGATGGAGAATCCAATGGGTTATTGGCTTTATACTTTGATGGAGCAACGAACTACTTCACTCCTTTGCCTAAGTCCACAGACATGGCTAACATGAAGAAAGTCTATGACTTAATACAAAGGAATGAATCCGCAAGAACCTAACAGGTTCATTTCATATTTTATAACGTAAAACAAATGTAGTGGCAAGGGTATTAGTATTGCTGTACTTTTGTCACTATTCATCATTTATTGACAAATTATTTAAAAAAGAGTAGAAGAAAATGGCAGTCATAGTGGCTATCCTCGGCCCCTCAGGGGACGGTAAAACAACCAGTACCATCATCAATCCCGATGGTAAGTTTGACCTTGATAATTATCAGGGTATGGATCCTAAGTCTCATTTCATCCTCAATCTTGACAGGAAAACTTTGCCGTTTCCTGCTGGTATGTGGGGAACTGAGCAACGTAATTATGTGGAACCCAAGAACTTTGATGAAATCCGCAGTGCCTTGGCTTATTGCGCCAAACAGAAGGATATCAAGTCAGTGGCGATTGACACAGTGAACATCTATCTTGCTATGAAGGAATTCAATGACCGCAAGAAGATGTCATTTGACCAGTGGCGTGAAGTCAGCAATGATATCATTGAGCTGAACATGCTCTGCAACAGCACACTTCGTGATGATCAGGTTGCCTATATCTTTGGGCATACCATGTTACAGACACAACAGGATGGCACAGAGAAGATGGTGTTCAGCGTCATTGGCAAGAAGCTGACGAAGACCCAGCCTGAGGGCTTTTACCCCATTGTCCTGATGACTCGCGTGGATTATGGTGATGATGGAGACAACAAGTATCTGTTCCAGACTAAAGCCAATCACAGTAGTGCAAAAACACCGCTTGGAATGTTCAAGGATTTTGAGATTCCCAATAGCCTTAAGCTGGTAGATTCAACTATCAGAAAGTATTATAAAATGAACTAATCGTCTTTAAGACAAACAATAAAACATTAACAAACAAATCATTAATCAAAACTAAACAAAATGGAGAAGCGAATTTCAACAAGAGAGTTGGCAGCAATCAAGCGTATTGCCATGAATGTAAACCCCCTCGTCGTAAAGAAGAACAAGGCCAAGGAGAAGATTGACCAGTGGACTAAAGAGTATGAGGCTCTTGACAAGGACATTAAGGCCTATGAGAGCGGCATCATTGCACAACTTGGCCTGCGTACTGAGCAGGTAGTTACCAAGGTTGTGGAGCCTACTGGCAAGACTGACAAGAATGGCAAGGAGGTTAAGGCAACTAAGTACATCATCAACCCCAATGTACGCTTTGACAGTAATACCAGCGAGTATGTTGTCACCATTAAGGATGAGAATGACAAAGAGGTTGCTCCTGTCAATGAGAATCCTGTGCAGGAAGTTGTAGAGCAGGCTGTAGATGAGTGTGCAGACCCTGTGATTGAGGAGCAACAGGAAGTTGCAGAGCAGCCTGAGGAAGTTCTTGAGGAGTCATTCCAGTTTTAATCAACAATAACTTATTAGACGTTTAATAAAAATTTATTACAATGAAGAGTAGTTTCAGTTTTCTTACCGTAGGTAAAACCGCAGTGTCAACAGAAGCAGGTGAAGGCTTCAAGAGGTATATCGGTCTTGCATCATCCTATGTGATTGCAGTCAATCCCAATGCCAAGGAGCTTGAGAAGATTTATGGACGTGAGATGCCTGAACCTGAGTACACAGGTGAGCGTGATGGAGTGAAGTTTGCACGCATTGACTTCATCCTCAAGACTGACCCTGAGGTAAACAACGGTATTGAAATCATCAATAGGGCCAGTTTCTTTATCCGCAATGAGTCTGCCATCAGTCGTGATGGTATGAGCCAGCAGGTGATTGACATCTATGGCAACACCACTTGGGGCAACATTGAGGATGTCAAGGCAAAGAAGCCGCTGTTGACCAAGAACGGCAATCCTGCCAAGATTGGTCCTGTTTACCGTCCCTGTTACAACGGTGAGGCTGATTTGGTTGCTTTCCTGAAGGCTTATTTGGTAGTGCCTGAGGTGTTCACTTATCCTAACGGCAAGTGGGAACTTGGAGCCAATGCTGATGAGGGCAGGTTCCAGTTGGACAGCATCAAGGATTATTTCAACGGCAATGTCAAAGAGCTGCGTGATGCCATTGCCATGCAGCCCAACAACAAGGTGAAGATGCTCTATGGTGTCCGTACCACCGATGACAACAAGCAGTATCAGGATGTATGCACCCGTGGTGACATGATCCTGCCCAACTACAGCAATGCTGTTGACAGGCTGGAGAAGCGTCTTGCCGAGTATAAGAGCAATGGTTCATGGCCTAATACTGAGTATAAGGTCTGCGTACTTCAGGAGTATGTTGTTGAGCCTACCAATCTGGAAAATGCTGTAGGAGACGATTCTGCAGCAATGCCCTGGGATTGAGATAAGTAATCAGTTCACCTTAAACAGCGTAATGCCATGACAGTAGGCAAAACTTCAAGAAGCATTACAGTAGATGATGTCCTGAGCAGATGCAATGAGGCGGATATAGTGGGAACATACTTCGGGGTGACTAAGATACCCTGTAAGATGAACTCGCCCTTAAGGATAGATAAACATCCGTCTTTTGCATTCTATGCTAATGATGCTGGACATGTCTATTACAAGGATTACGCTACAGGTGAATCAGGTGACATCATCAGCCTGATGCAGCAGTACTGGAATTGTTCATTCACAGACACGCTGTGCAGGCTGTATGATGAAACCGTCGGTGATAAAGGTGTGGAGATAACAGGTAGAGACAACAACAGGAAACCCAAAGTTAAGGTCTGTTACAATAAGCCGGATATCCAGGTAAGGATAAGGGAATGGAGACAGTATGACCTGGACTATTGGGCAAGTTATGGAATAAGCCTCAAGTGGCTTAAGTATGCCATGGTATACCCTGTATCCCACACCATCGTCACCAAGACTGAGGAAGATGGAACATTAGTAAAGTATGCTATTCCGTTGGACAAACATTCCTACGTCTATCTTGAGAAAAAGGATGGCATAATACAATTCAAGATATATCGTCCTTTCAACAAAGACGGCTTTAAGTGGTTCAGCAGGATGGACGGTTCTGTGGTGTCCCTCTGGACAAAGCTTCCTGAGAAAGGAGATATGGTATGTGTATGTTCCTCGCTGAAAGACGCTCTTTGTCTCTGGGCTAATGCTGGAATACCAAGCATTGCTGTGCAGGGTGAAGGATACGGAATGTCTGATACAGCAATTGGTGTTCTGAGACAAAGATTTAAGCATTTGTTTGTATGCTTTGACAATGATGCACCTGGGCTTGAAGACGCAAGGAAGTTCAGCGAGAGGACTGGATTTATTAATATTGTTCTTCCTCGGTTTAATGGAGGTAAGGACATCAGTGACCTGATGAAATCCTTAGATGCTGATAAAGACAGATTCAGGGAGATAATGCTTCCGTTATTTAAACCTAAGGTTATAAAAACGCAACCTTTTTATTAAATTTGATTTACAAAATAATGGAAAACCTGATAAAGAAGATGATGATAGAGGAACCCTTCTACGGGTTCCTCTTGACTACTGTGGAAAGGGAGTTCAGCGATGAAGTTCCTACTGCAGCTGTATGCTTTGACACCAACATGAATGCGAGGCTTCTTGTCAATAAAAACTACTTTGATAGGTTTTCAGATACCGAGAAACTGGCTATTCTCAAGCATGAAATGATGCATCTGGCGTTCAAGCATCCTGTGCTGAAGGATTCTTTTCCCGACAATAAGCTGTTCAATATTGCTGCTGACCTTGAGGTAAACAGCTATATCTCGGGTCTTCCTCCCGGAGTACTGCTTCCGTCAGATTATGGACTGGAACCCAGACAAGGCACCTCATATTATTATTCTGTACTCAGTACAAATGGAAATGGTGGCCAGAGACAGCGGGCTGATGATTCTGGAAGTGATGGAAGCAATGACGGCGGCTCCCAGTCAAATGGTTCAGGAAGCCAGCAAAACGGTTCTTCATCACGGAAACCAGAGGGTAAAGATATTCTTGATGACCATTCTTTGTGGGAAACTACTGACAATGTTGACAGGGAATTGGCCAGCGAGCTTATCAACAATAAACTGCTTACTGCTGCAGAGTCGGTAAAAGGTAGGGGTACCATTCCTGGTGAGATGCAAGGTATCATAGCTGACCTCCAGAAACCTCTTAAACGTGTATTTGACTGGAAAAAGATGCTCAGAAGATTCATCGGTAATGCCTATGATGAGAGGAAGAAATCATCAAGACGTAAGGAATCAAGGAGATTCGCTGGTTCCTGCGGAAGTAAACACATGAAGAAAAGTCATGTGCTTGTTGGTATAGACACATCAGGCAGTGTCAGCAATGATGAACTGCATGAGTTTGTCAGCGAACTGACCTATATGTATAAGGCGGGAACTGAGATTTATGTATTGGAATGTGATGCCTTGATACACAAGAAGTACTGGTTTAAACCAGGATGTATTAAAGGTGTTACGGGAAGAGGAGGAACATCGTTTGATCCTGTGGTGAATTATTACAGAGAGCATTACAAGCAGTTTGACACACTAATATATTTGACTGACGGAGAGGCGCCTTATTCACACTTGAAGATTCCACAAGGCAATATGCTCTGGGTGATATCTTCCAGAGGTTCAAAGGGAAAATATCCAGGAAAGACGTTATACATTCCTAAAAGAGACAATTAAATGGCAACAAAAATCAGTATGAAGGAGGCGGAAGACCTCCTTAATTTCACTATAGACAATAACAGGCAACTGCAGGATGCAGGACAAACACCACTTGCAATATCCTTTACAGGAGAACATGGCATCGGTAAGACCAGTCTTGTGGAGCAGGTGGCCAAGAAACGCGGAATGACGCTTACCAAACTTTCTTTGCATGAGCTTGAGGAAGTTGGAGACCTCATCGGTTATCCTGTAAAGGAGTACAAGGTTATTGAGAGGAAGACAGGAAAAAGCGGATGGGTGGCAGCCGATGTACTCAGTCGTGTGGACAGGGAGAAGTTCAATGTCACCAATGAGTCACGTATGGGTTATGCTAAGCCTGCATGGGTGCCGCAGTACAATGAGAACGGATGCATCCTGC
>Ga0326512_10001748_pt1 | contig 16411 bp, 20 predicted proteins | sample 1_2617_0518_D_FD_203652 | JGI IMG/M metagenome (GOLD analysis project Ga0326512, IMG submission 203652) | Bovine rumen microbial communities from UC Davis, California, United States - 1_2617_0518 | ecosystem: Host-associated > Mammals > Digestive system > Stomach > Rumen | place: USA... | reverse complement strand
ATATTCCCATAATTGAATATTAACAAAAAAGGCGAGCCGAAGCCCGCCAGTAGAGTCCGAGACCCTAGGTTTTATTTTGCATCTTCTTCCGAAGCCATCAAAGTTTTTTCAACTTCACGAATGCGATTGCGTTCAGCAATATCTGCTTTAACCCGCTTTTCAACATTTTCTGTTTCTTTTATGCCAAACTCTTCTTTAAGGGTTTTTGCTGCTTCAAGCTGTTCATCTGTAAATGCTTTATCACAAACAACTACAACTGATTTCAAATAAAAGATGGAATATTCACTGTAAGTACTGTAACCTGAAGGAGCATTTGTTTTAATGCGGAAACCTCTCAAATATAAACCGTCCGCATCTGCACCAAGTACAGGAGATGTTACAACTTCGCGTTTCTTATAATCTTTTTCATACAATGGATTTTCAAAAGTTAAAGTAAACTCTTCCATTGATTTAATTGCATTAAAGTCCTGCGGCATTCTTATTGACTTAATCGGACCCATAGGCGATGTTGAATAAAGTAATATAATTTCATCGTATGGACGATTAGTTGTTGCAGTAACTTTAATTGATTTTATTGCACCAGCATTCTGAATAACACCAGCGCCTTCGACATCTTCATTAAGGAATGAAGGATATGCAGTCAAAATATCATAGGATGTTGAAATATCCTTAGGTACTTTTGTTGCAAGGAAACGCAAGCCTTTTTCATTTGGCTCAAGAATTGTTAACTGTGACTTGTTGAAATAACCACTTGTTGAGTCAATTTCAAAGTTGCTTACATAATCATAACCGTCAACATCAGCTTTTGCTGCTGAGCTGAACAACACCTGTTCCTGTGCGCAAAGCAACATACAAGTTGCGAACATTTCACACAAGAATAACAAAAATCTTTTCACTGTCGTACTCCTATGTACACATCAAATACATCATCAGGACAATCATTCTTCAAAGAAATAAGCCATACTTTTTTGAAGCCACCGATGTCTTTATCTGTTAATCTGTTAATGAATGACAATAAATCAACCAAGTATTTATTCCATTCACCACTACCATTCTTTCCACCGCTAAGATGAATAGAAAAATGTTCTTCTGTTTCCTCAAGTTTTGTAACAACTTTTGTAACACGGTCAAGTTTTAAGTTTGACCATTCACATCCTTCAAGTGACTTTGTTATTCTTGTTACTACATCACCATTAGGAACATCTGTCCAAGTTTCCCCATACTTGTTAGTTATTTTATTTTCCAATTCTCTGTCCTGTGTAATTGAATAAAACAGAAATCATCTGTTTCTGCAACCAAATGGTCAGTCGGCTCAAGATAACCAATCTGAGTATAAGCTGAAGATTCGACTGCGTCTTTCAAAGTCTTTTCGGTATAAGCAAGATCATTGTCTGCAGTATAATTTCCGTAAAGCTCTTTTACCAAAGTTTCTTTCGGATACCTGTTGTCAAGACTGACAGCCGCAACAAGATCTGCAGCTACAGAGTTGTTGATAAAAAACCTAACTTTACAAAGAACAAGATTCTTCTTCATAATCAACCTCCATAAGTTATATTAACTTACTTAAGAAGCGCAAGAACAGTAGATGACTGACTGTTTGCATTCGCCAACATTGCTGTTGAAGCCTGCTGAAGAATTGCGTTCTTAGTGTAATCAACCATTGCTGTTGCCATATCTTCATCACGAATAACACTTTCTGAAGATGTCAAGTTTTCAGCAGCAACATCGATACCTTTCTGTGTAAGTTCCATTCTGTTCTGAACTGCACCAAGGTCAGCACGCTGTTTGTTTACAACTTTCAATGCTTCGTCGATTGTTGCAATAGTTGAGTTTGCTTCATCTGCAGATGCAATAGAAATTGTGTTGCCTGCTTCTCCCTGGATATCTTTCAAACCAAGTGCAGCAGCTGTTGCAGCTTCGATGTTGATACCAATGCGCTGGTCAGCATTTGCACCAATCTGGAATGTCATTTCAATTCCTGCTTCTTTTCCAAAGCGGCCTGTCAACATATTCATACCATTGAACTGTGCAGAACTTGCAATGCGGTCAACTTCTGAAACAAGCTGTGAAACCTCAACCTGAATCTGCATACGATCTTCATCACTGTAAAGTCCATTGCTTGACTGAACAGCAAGTTCACGGATACGCTGCAAAATGTCAGAAGTTTCCTGAAGGTAACCTTCTGTTGTCTGAATGAAGCTTACGCCGTTTGAAACATTTTTTGACGCCTGATTAAGACCGCGAATCTGAGAACGCATCTTTTCAGAAATTGCAAGGCCAGCGGCATCGTCACCAGCACGATTGATCTTTTCTCCACTTGAGAGTTTTTCCATTGAGCTTTTCAATGCAGCAGTGTTAAGTCCTTCCTGTCTTGCTGCAAAGATTGAACTCATATTGTGATTTATTACCATTTTGTAAGCCCCTCCTATAGGCTACATAAGGCGGCTTCCTTGCCACCTTATTATATTAACTCTTAAAAGTCTTTTAGCAGTTTTCTGCTATGTATTCGTGAAGCTCATCAGCAAGTGCCTTGATATCATCATCAGAACAGATGCTGTTGCTTAATGCATCTGTAACGATAGTTGCAAATGCTTTTGGTGAACCTGCAGCTTCAAACAGATCATCAAATGCATCAACAATTCTGTTGTGAATAGCATAAGAGTCGATAGTCTCTTTCATATGCTTCTGATTGTCTTTGCTTTCATTGCAATTAACAATGCTTTCAAATAATTCGTTTTTCATTTTACCAATCCATCTCCCGTCTCATTTTATAGTTTTTAGCAGGCTCGCAATAAACAACATATTTATCACGAACTTCTTCATCAAGATCATCATATTCATCGTCTGACCATTCATAATACTGAAGTACACCAAGGTGAACATCACCAAGACCCTGAACATCATCATATGAATATTCGCCACTGCTTAATCCGCCGTTAATACGAAGCTGTTCATCAACTCTTGAACGGAAGTCTTCTGCTTCGTCCTCACTAGTTGTATCAAGCAATACTGCCCAAGATTTGTCGCCTTCAATGTATTCAATAGTGAAAGTCAAACCTTCAAGTTTTGCTGCTCTTGAGATACACCATTTCACCATTCTCTCAGGCGAGTCAAACTTCGGTAAGTTCTTTGGCTTGCCTTGCAGTTTCGGTACAAGTGTAGCCAAAACATAATCAGCAAAGTCATTGAACTGAGGAAGATTAACCTTATTTTTAACAACAGAAAGTGGTTCATAATCTTCTGTTTCTGGGTCAGCTGACATATCATCAGAAGCAAAGAACAACAACACTTTCTTTTTGTTGCTTTCGTTTTTATCACGAAGATACATTAAAACAACTGCACAGAAAGTCTCCGCAGTTTCATATGCTTCAGAAAGCTCAAAGTTTTCTTCTTCATATGCTTCATTACTGAGTTCTGAAAGAGTTTGTCTTAATGTTTTTATTTGTGATATTGTCATATTGGCTTCATTAAGAAGTCCTTCAAACAATTCTTCTTTTTCCATTTAAGTCCTCTTATAAATTAGTTTTGAAATCATTAAAGGCTACCTTTCAGCAGCCAGTGACCAACAAGGGTAAGTGTTTTAATCTCCCCAGTATCTTGTGTTTGCGTAGAATGCCATAACTTCGTCTGCGTGTCCCAACTTGTCAAAGTGGAGAACAGCAGCTCCAGTTTTGTAAGGCTTTGGCTGATTTTCATCGCGGAACTTCAACCAATTCTGATAATCAATTTTGAACTGTGCAAGGTCAGCTTCGTACTTTGCAGCAGCAGCTTTTCCTGCTTTTGTTCTTTTATCGAATTTCTTTGCTTCAGGTTTTGTAGGATAAGGATTTTCTTTAACCCAATTTGTTCTTTCGTTAGCCTGAGAAATACCTGCAAAAGATCCGATTTCAAATCCTGCTTTTTCAGCAGCAAACTCGATTGTACTTCTCAAACCATCAGGTGTTGGGAAGTCAAAGAAGTCTCCATTAGGATTGATTCCTTCACCATAAAGGTAAAGTTCATCGTATGTTGCAACTCCTTCTGGAGCAGGCTTTACTTCAACTTTGATGTTTGGGAATTCTTTTCCCAACTGATCTTTAAGGTTGTTCAAAAAGGCTACGCAGTTTTCGCTCATAAGTTCCTCCTTATTTTGTTCCTTTCATTTCGCGGCGGCGCTGGAAGTAAAGATGAGTTGCATTGTTGAGTGAGAGATTCGAGGCATAGAGTTCGCCGTTCTCATAATAGTTGCACCAGCGGCCTCTTTTCTCGACAAAAGTTCCTTCGTTCTGTGGGTCCTGAAGTTCGATTGTTGTTCTCATAATTTACTCCTTGTCGTGTTGTTTACAAAAATAATATAAAAGAGGCTCGTGCAAAGTTCAATTTTTTATGTAATTTTATTTAGACATTTTGACATTTTTTGTCTAAATGACTTTTTTAGCTATATGGGACAATAATAAATAAGGAAATACAAGGATTTATTTATTATTGAACTTTAATAAAAATGACTAATTTATATGGATCATAGGAAAATCTTATCGTCTAAACTTACTTTTATAAAAAATTATTTACACGGAATTTCAGGAAGCTACTTGTCACTCCCTTGTGATTGGTTTTATGTAAGTGAGCCTATGTCTGATAAAGATGCTTATGGACATCAGTCTTTTAAGGTTGTCGACTTGTTCAGAGAGAACAAAGACAGCGTTATTAAGGAACTTAAAGAAGTCAACATTGAGGTTAAAATTACACCAAAGATGTACATCTTTAAGAAGTGTTAATATATTTAAGTAGGAGATCATTATGGCAGATAATGAAAGTACACAATCATCAGAGACAGTAACACTTGTCAAAAATGGTGATGAAATTGTTATGGATAAAAAATCGTATGAAGAAGGTGTTTCTTCAGGTAAACTCAAAGTAACTGAAGGAAACGATGGAAAGAAACATCTTCTCGAAAGAATGAACGGCTAAATCCGTATAAAAGAGGTAACAATGCAATATGATGTAATTGCAGTTGATATGTTCAACTTGTATTATCGCAAGAAGAACAGTTCACTGGAAAAAGATCCTATATCTATTGCACGGAATATGGTTACTTTTATCAATAACGAGGTTATGCAACACCTCACTGATGATGGTAAGTTGTTTCTTTTATATGACCCAATTCCTAAAACGGATTTAGGATTATCAAAAACTTTTAAGTATACCGAGCGTCAGGAAATTGTACACGCTTACAAAAAGAATCGTACTCACGACAGAAATTGTCTTACAGTTGTTGATCTTGTAAGAAAAAACTTTATCCACCGTGGTGGCAATGTTATTTCCGTAATCAGCGACAAATATGAAGCTGATGACTTTATGGAAAGTATTGTCAAAGAAAACGAAGGTAAAGACATTCTTATGATTACCAACGATGAAGACTGGTGTCGCTATTTATCACCAAAAGTTGAAATGATGAATACTGATAATTGGCTTAATCTTTTCACTGTTGATTCATTCAGAGAGAAGTACAACTTCATTCCTTCAATCGCAGGTGTTTGCGTTTGGAAAGCTTGCTTTGGTGACGGTTCTGACAATATCAAAGGCGCTCTTCAAGTAAAAGGCCTTAAGAAAGCAAATGATGTAAAACTTAAAGCTTTTGAATATGTTAAGTATCTTGGTGCAAATCAAGATGTTACTATAAAACATATTGAAGACTTAAAGAACTTTAATCATTCAGAGCTTTTGAAAAAGCAAAACAAAACTATTGAAGAAGACTTTATTTACGCGCTCAATATGTTTGACCCTAAGTATGAGGTCGCTTCTACTTTCTTTAGCAATCTTCGTGTTATCCAATCAAGATGCGATGATTATTTCAAGTTTGCAACTGCAAAAGCAGTAGATGAAAAGTACAATATTCTTATTGAAAAGACTTTGGGATTTATCAAAAAAGAAGATCGTATTTTCAAGTTTGGAATGATTAAAGGTTAATTATTCCTCGGAGGTTTTATGTTGTATATTTTTGGCGATGTCCATTTATCCGCAATGAATCCTTGGAATGTGGATGTCGGCGAAAACTTTATAAAGTGGTTTGAAGAGTTTTGCAAAGAAACTGCAAGAAAAGATATCACTGAAAGAAATATTCTTTGGCTTGGTGATATTACAGAAAAGGATGTAAATCCAGGTGATGTTATTGACCAAGAATATCGAATCTTCAAACTCTGTTCAGATTATTTCGCAAATACATATGTAATTATGGGTAATCACGACTTAAAGTTGTATAAGAAAAGAGCTCAGCATTCATTGAAGTTTTTGCGAAATCTTCCGAATGTAAACATTATTGACAGTCCTCGTGACATTAAAATCAATGAAACAGTTGTAAGAATGTTGCCGCATTTGCGAGTTGAAGGTAAGTCACTTTCAGATTATTATTCTCAACTTCGTTTCCGCACTGATGCTGATTTGGTTGTAGGACACTGGGCAAAGATTGACCCAAATCATCCAAACTGGGGCGGTGTTGATACTTCAAATATGCGTGCAAAGGATTTCTGCTTAGGCCACATTCATACAAGACTTGAGCCTTGTTACACAGGTTCTGTTTTTGCAAACAAATCAACAGAAGCAGGTGAAAGAGTTTATAAGGTTTATAACAACGGACACGAAGTCCAAAGTGTTGTACTCCCAAACTTTCTTGAATACAGAACTGTAAAATATCCTGAAGATGCAAACACAAATGTAGTAAGTCCTTATACGACTTTGGTTTTTGATGTTGAAAATGTTGTTTCTGTTCAGCAGGCAAGAGTTCAATATCCAAACATCTATGTTCGTGGAACTGTTAAGAAAAAGATTGACCGTGACTTGACAGAATCGGTTAAATCTTCTGATGTATTCTTGTATAAGAATAACCTTCAGGCATATAATGATTGGTTGAAAGAAACGAAGTATCCTATCGGAAGGCGTGCTTCGGCGATGATAAATGAATTGTTGAAATAAGTTCAAGGCGGCGGTAAGCCGCCTTTTTTATTGTGTTAATATAATTTCTGAGATGTGGCAATTCAGGCCACGAGGAGTTAAAGTGTTAACGATAGACAATTCACAAGAATTGACTGTTCACGACTTTATCAAGAATAAAGAACATCAACCTTTTAAGGGTTGGCGAACAGTTGCAAAAACCGAAAACTTCGGTCTTATCTTTGGTTGTACTGCTCCAACATTTGCTGGAATGTTGAAACAGGCAAACTTCACTGAAGCTGAATGTGATGAATTCATACAGCTTACAAATAATACACAGGCATATAACGCTGCACTTGCAAACAATATGGGCAGTAAACATCCTATGAAAACTGCTGATGTAAAGTTTTTGGTTGTTGCAGATGCGATGCGTACATCATTTTTTGAAACATATCAAGGCCTTATGGGTCGTATCAAACGAGAGCAGGCTTTTGCTCTTGCACACGGTTATGTTCGTTCTTGGCACGGACCTGTAAGACATCTTGCTGAATTAAGATATTTATCAGTTTCACCTAAAGGTGAATTGCAGGGAGCAGACCGCTCTCTTTATTCTAAAATGTTCTCCCATCTTTTGAACAACGCGTGTAACTCAACAATTCAGACAATGGAATCCCGCATTGCTTTTTCAACTTGGGTAAACATTGCAAAGTATCTTGCTCTTTGGGGACTTAAATCATATTGTTGGAATAATATTCACGACTCTCTTGACTTTTACATTTTCAAACCTGAACTTGAGTTGGTTGTTGCATTAGCTAATGCTTGTGCTGCTTGGGACCGTGAACCTGTAAAAGGTATTCATATGTCATTTGATGCAGAGATTTCTGATCTTCAGGATTATGAACATCGTTGTGCAACATATTACAAAGCAGGTGTTGGTTTTGATGTTTTGCCTATTGAAGAGGCACTTGAACATTACAACAAAAAGAATGGAACAAACTTTAAGTGGTATGGTTGTGATTGGGAATATGATAAGTATGCTTCAAATCGACTTTCAATGTATGAAAAGTATTGTCAGTTGAACGGTAAAGAAAATGTTGATGAATGGCTTAAACGATGGGGCGGTCCTGTAATCAATCAACCTGCAATGGCAACTAGGAGAATTGTAAATGGCTAAGGCAACAGTAAAGAAATCAAAAATTGAAACACCTATGACAAAGTCAGTTGCAAGACGCGTTAAGATTCAGAAAGGCGAGCCTATTGTTGAACATAAAGAAGAAAAGCCTGCCCCGAAAAAACGCAGAACAAAGGCTGAAATTGAAGCAGAGAAAAGAGCAAAAGCAGAACGCAAAGCGGAGATTGCAAGAAAGAAAGCGGAGCGTGAAGCAAAGAAACTTGCTCGTGAACAGAAGAAAGCTGAAAAAGAAGCCAAGATAAAAGCAAAGGCAGATGCAGCTGCTGCAAAGGAAAAGGAAAAACTTGAACTTGCAAAGCAGCAGAAAGAAATTGATAAACTTAAGGTTGACACAAAGAAGTATTGTAAGCCTGTGCCAATGACAAAATCTGATAAAGACCATATTAAAAAGATTATGGCCAACCCTGACTTCAAGTTGTCAATGTGTACACAGACTTATGGTAGAAGTACTTTCAGAGTTTTGAATCATCGTGAAAATGAGCTTGTCATTTCTGTTGATGATGTTTATTATTTTTACAATAAGACAACTGATAAAGGAATCAACTTTGGACCAATCTTTGAGACTTGGTTGTGCACAAGCAAACGGATTCCTTGGACAGACCCAGAACCTGAAGTTAATATACCAAAACAGGAAGTTGCTCAAAAGGTTGTTGTAACAGATGAGCAGAAAAAAGCAATTATGAGAAAGATGAGAGGTAGACGATAATGCCATTTATGTTTGGAGGTATTCGTGAGAATGCCAAAGCAAAAGATTTGAAAAAAGCTGAGGATATGATTGATGTTGTCGTTTGTGATCATCAGTCCGATGTAGGTGATTACTATATTTTCTTGCTTGATAAACAACCTACTGATGCTATTAAGCAGCTTATATTAAACCGTATCCGTGATGAAGGATATACAAACTATATGGTACTTAACGCTGTTGAGTGTAAGTACAATAAAGATGACTTGAAAGGTGAAGGTCTTACTGACTTTATGGTAAAGCACCGTTCAACTTGGCGTTCATACTTGTATGATTATGAAGGAAAACACTGTAAAGCAATTATGTGTTTTGGTCCTGCAATGTATTCAATAAATGCTTCATCTGATATTATGACAGGTGACTTTTATGATACACAGATGTTGCATCCATATTATTATATGGGACACGAAATCTTTAAGTATGATACATTCGTATTCCCAGTTGATGGAATTGATGGCCTTTACCCAGTTTTGAAAAACTCAAGTAACACTGTCAACTTCAAGACAAGGTTCTTCTTTGAACAGTTGAAGAATATGAAGAAAGAAAAGTATTCTTGGCAGCCAAACTTGAATGAACCAAAGTATGTTGTAATCAACAGTAAAGAAGAAGCTGATGATATGTTCAGACGCAATATGAATATGAAGTTGGTTGCATTCGATACTGAAACAAACGGTTTGAAGTTTTATAAAAACTACATTCACTGTCTTACAATTTGTTGGGATGGCATCACAGGTTATTATGTACCTTGGAAGTTTGTTGACCCAGTTCTCTTTGAAGAAAATGTAATGTCGTGTGAACATCGTACTGGTGCTAACCCTAAGTTCGATTTGAAGTTCTTTTGGCAACACGGTGTATCAAGACGCGTAAATGTTACAGATGCAACAGACCGACTTGCACATTGTATTACATCAGAGGTTAAGTCAGGTTTGAAGCCACTTGCATATCGTTATACTCCATTTGGCGGCTATGACATCAAACTTGATAAATGGAAGAAAGAAACAAAGTGTGATGACTATACAAAAATCCCAACAGAGATTTTGTCAAAATACGCAACGATGGATGCGATTGCAACTTGGCGTATTCAAGTTGAACTTTGGTTGCTTGTTGATGAAATCGACAGAAACTTCCCAAATGAAAAATATTCTGAGTGGACAATTCGTCGTTGGTATGAAACACAGTGTATGGAAATCTACAAGGAAATTTGTAATGTTGAATGGCGCGGTATTTATGTAAATGTTGAACTTATGAATAAGTATCGTGAAGAACTTACAAAAGATCTTGATGAAAAAGAAGCAGAGCTTCGTAAGATATGGGGTGTAGGACCTGACTTCAACATCGGCTCAACAACTGAAGTTGGAAAGTTGTTTGAAAGATTGGGCTGGGAATGTTTCGGCCGAAATGATGCTGGTGTTTATTTGACAAACGATGAAGCGATGGGAGCTTGGATAAGACAGAATATGCCAGGTGCTGCATTACTTGCAGAATGGCGTACTGAAAGAACATCAAGAAACTCATTTTTGGGTATCATTGATGATAAAGGTCAGGAAACAGGTTGGTTGCAATACATTTATCACGATGAAAAAGATGGTAACCCTGAAGAAGGTGGCTCATATCGAGTTCAACAGTCTTATCTTGTAATGGGAACGGGAACTTATCGTTTCATCGGTATAGATCCAAACTTCCAAAACATTCCTACACGCAACAAGTATGCAGGATATGTAAAGAAATGTATTGATACACCACCTGCTGATTTATACACAATCGTAGGTGACAGCGGAACAGAATACAACCTTGCTGAGTTTGAACTTGTTTATACAAACGAAGGCTATAAAACAGCAAAGGAATGTTTCTCAAATATGCGTCGTTTGAAGTTTATCGAAAATGACCCAGAACATCCTGCAGTATTAAGATGTGGATTTGACAAACAGGAAGATGGCTCATTCAATACTCCAGATCCTAAAGTTTGGTTTGGGGCATAAAAAATGCCGAGGTGATTTCGGATTGGATAAACAAATATCTAAGGAGATATTTCAAGGCTTTTTCCCGCCAATAGGATTCCATCCTGCCAATCAAACCTCGGCAATAATTTAGTTTTTAGTTTTCAAAAACTTTACATAAAAATAAAGGCGAGCCCTTAAGCTCGCCTTAAATATTTTCAAACTTTTAATTTATTCCCAAACGCTTTCAAAATTGACTTCTGTCAACTGACCTGCTTTAATCTTTTTGAAAGTGGAAGCATTGCACCTTGTTACTCGAACAACCTTTAAGAGATTGTCAGGAATGTTTCTTTCTTTTGCAATTTTGTTTCGGAACTTAATTGCAGTTTCCATATACTTCATTCGTCTAGGACCAATGAATGAATAGATACCGCCTTTAAGAATTACAGCATTTGCAGCAGAATGATCACCCCATTCACTTTCATAAGGTGTTCTTCCATATCTGTAATCGTGATAATATTTGATATGGTCTTTATCCTCATCATTCACCAAAATATAATAAGGTACATCCATTTGGTTTCTTGTTTTCTTAGGTGGTTGACTGTGATTCCAATACATAAGCTTACTTCCAATTTGTTACAATTTTTCCATCAGGATGTATAATGATGTTTGAATATCCATCTTTATAATCAACTGATGTTTGTCTTGTCATATCTCCGAGGCAAACTCTTGCCCACTTTCCTTTATAACGGAATGTACAGTATACGAAGAAATCTCCAATTCGGAATGTTCCTACTTCGATTTCAGGATCTTCTCGCAACTGATTCCAAACATCTACGCTGTACTCATCGTTGCCGATTTCTGTAAGGAACCTGAAAGAAAAGCTTTTCACATTCTCTTTCTCATCCATCATCTTTTTGATATTTTCAACAGTCATTGTGTTGTTATCAAAAATAGTTTGTAAGCAGCATCTGTCATCGAACAATTCAATGTTAGGATGTACATAATCATTTGAGCTGATATTGATAACAGGTATGTCAAGCTTCAAAATGTCAGGATTGTAAAGAGTTGTGTTTACAGAAAAGAACTTTCTTTCACCGTTCTCACAAAAAGTATCGTACAACTTTTTCACGTGTTCAATGTAAAGTGAAGGTTCTCCACCTGTAACTGAAACGCGAGCAGTTGGATGATTTTTCAAAACTTTTTTAAGAGCTTCAATTTGAGCATCAAAGTTTTTGATACCTTTCATTGGGTTCTGTCTTTCAAGGCAGAATGGACAATGATAAGGACATTCTCTTGTCATAATAATCTGACAGTTGATGTTGTAATAAAGCGGGCGACCAAACTCTGTGGAATCTTTTCGCTCGTTCATACGATATTCAAAATCCTTCTGCATTTCATCTTTGATGTATTGATAATTTGGTATGACGGGAATGAACGGTAATTTGCTGCTCATAATTTGCTCCTTTCAAATAAGGTGGGCTTACGCCCACCGAAGTTTTAGTATCTGTCTACGATCTTGAGGATCTCTTTCATTGCAGATTCCTCATCACAGTGGTATGTGTTGAGGATTTCAACCCAAGGATATTTTGTCTTGAGGTTGAGGTCAACATAGTTTGTTGCATTTCCACGAGGATCAGCAATTCCCAAGTTCAACCAAGTATTGATTGTGCGGGCAGTATCACCAGCTTCGTAGTTGCAAGAAGATTCGCGGATATCTGAACAAGTTTTCAAATCCTCGATGAAAGTCTTCTGCTTTTCAGAAGGCGTATTGTTGAAGTACATCTTGATGCAGTGTACTGCCTGGTCATAGCAGCTCTTTGTGTAAGAAGAAAAGATGGAAGTTGCATCCTTTACTTCTCTTTTTGTACCCAAGCTGAACATCTTTGATACAAGGGACATATCATTTGTGAAAGTATTGATAAGGTACTCGTCCCAGTTAGGAAGTTCCATTGGGTTCTTGATGTACTTCTGAAGTCTTTTGTAATCACCCATCTTGATGTAGGCAATTTTCTTTCTGAGAACATCAGCATCCAACCAAGAAGCCATTTTGCGGAACTTGCTGTCAATGTTTTCCTTCTTCCAAATTGTTGTTGCACGGTCAAGAGTACGAACATAATTCTCGTTTCCTCTTGTGATACACATTACCATTCCTGCGTCAACACATTCCTGATAAGTTTTGTTACCGTCATTTGTTTCAAACAATGGAAGATTGATTGCAGCAGCGCGAGGAGCAGCAGGACCGTCATTCTTTGCAACCTTTACATTCTTGTAAGATTCGTAAGAACTGATTGTCGGATTGTCAACCCCGAGAAGTTTTGCAAGTTTTGCAGCATCAGGTCCAAGGATGTAAGTAACCTTAGGATCATCTCCACGGCTGTTCTTTGTTGCCTCAAGCTCGAGGATTGTTGAAGGCACACCAGGAAGATAGCGCATATCTTCGTCAAGAGTGAACTTGTCGTAAGCCTTCTTTTCCATTGTCATAAAGAAGACGTTTTCAGGATGTTCAAAAGTAATGTTTGAAGCAAGATTTTCAACAGGTCTTGTCCTCATATATTGAGATGAACGATACTTGCGAATAAGGCGCTTGTTATTGTTACGCATTCCGTAAACAATCATAAAGTCCTTGTCTGCAATTTTCTTGAGTTCATTGTCAAAAGCTGTCTGACGAGCTTTCAAATCAGCGCCGATACCAGCATTGTCTTCATTAAGAACAGATGCATACTTGTCAGCGATATACATAACAGTCTCGACCTCATTACCGTGAAGGTCCTTCCACTGTCTTTCGTAGTTTATCATAGTGTCCTCCGTTTGAACAATTTACAAAAATAATATAAAAGATGTTGTCGAGAAGTTCAAAACTTCTCGACATTTTTTCAAACTTTTAAGCAGAAACCTTTTCGCGGTAAGAATTGAGCGTAAGGTTGATAAGTTCTCTCTGAAGAAGATTTACTGTGTTTTCAGTGTAGTTCAACTTCTCGCGAGAACTCTGGAAGTCAAGAGAACCGATTGGGAAGTGAAGTACCTTGAAACGGTTGCGGCGAACATAATCGCGAGTTTTGCTGTCGTCAGGGAAAACCTGAGCCAAGTCGATGTCGTAAGGAACTCCACCCATTTCTGCAACCATATTGTTTGAGAACTGAGATGAAACATTTCGATTGAAAGCCTTGAACTCGTAAGGAACTCCTGCTTCCTCATAATCTTTCTTGTCAGCGTAGTATGAAAGTTCAGGAATATCGAGAGTATTCTTCAGGTATTCACGAACAACGATTGCATCATCGAGAGAATTGAATCCTGCAGCAGAAAGCCATTTTTCAACTCCACCAAGGATTTCAGGCATCTGCATTGCAAACAGGAAAACAGGAATGCTTTCACGAATGAAAGATGAGAAGTCTTTCTCGGCAACCGAGAAGGAAACCTTTGTACCTGTATCGCTGTCACAAGGTTCAGTACCAAGACGCTTTTTGCAAGGAAGGTCCTTTGCATTTTTGTAGAATACAACAGTTGACTTAATACCATTTTTGCAACTTTCAACTGTGAACATTCTTCCGTTTTCCTTGTAGGCGAAAGGAGTCTTTGCACCAAGGCCCAAACCGCCGATCTGTGAATTGTCGTTGCGTTTGTTTGAAGCACCGTAGGTACCGAATACCTTGATGATTTCTTCCTCAGTCATACCGATACCAAAGTCCTTGATGTAAAAGACAGGTTCAACTGAGTTTGCAAAGTGTACCTGAACAGGCTTCTGAACACCTGCAGCGGTATTTGCATCGATTGCATTTGAAAGGATTTCGCGGATAATTGACTGAATAGGATTTGTGTACATTTTGTCAGAGAGAACGCTGTACAACTGGGCGTTCATTTCCATACCCATTACTTCTTCGTCTTCGATGTTTGTATCAACATTGGAGAGCTGAGTATTCATAATCATAGGATTGTCCTCCGTTTAATTGTTTTGTTTTACAGAAATAATATAAAAGACAATTAACAGAAGTTCAAAAATTTATGAAAAATTTTTAAGAAACTGGAGTAATAATTGAATTATCAGTCAAGAACATATCGTAAGCTAAAAGACCCGTAATTTTATCACGAACAGCAACACGGACTTTCCAATACTTTTTAGGAGACATACATTTGACTTCAACTTCCATAAGTTCAATATCAGGCCATTCTTCCTGAGTTGCTGCACGCAAGTCGTTTTCGATTATAGGTTCACTTTCAGGAGTAAACTCGTATTGGTGAATTGTTTCTGTAAAGAATCCGCCGTAACCTGCTTCACGGATATATGAAGTTGATCTCGATTGCAACCACATCTTGTAGGCATTGAGAACTACAGAACCTTTCGTTATTTCTATATCTCCTACATCAGGGTCAACACCACGATAGTCGAGGTCAAGATAATCAATATTCTTTTGGAGAGATTTCTCAAGTTGTTTTATGTTTCGTGCAATAATTGAATTAGCCATAAATTACCTCTTATATCAAATGCATAGGATTGTTTGTTGTGCCATTTTTACCAAGCAAGCCAGGGACATCATCAGTAATCCAATTGGAGTCAGCAGAACCTTGATTAACAAAATGAATATCATCACAATGATATGTTACTGAAACTGTTTTAACGCTTCCGCCTGCTTCATTGTCATATGATACTTCTCCAATTCCTTCAGGAATCATTCCTTTAATTGAATAGTATTCAGTACACTGCGGTATTGCAACTGAGTCAAAAGGAGAACTTACATCTTTATTTCCTTCAACATAAGCAAAGTGCCACAAGTCGAGATTCATTCTTGCTCCGCCACCAACTCTGAAAAGTCCATAGTTCAAATCAACTATACTGTCAATTAAACTTAAATGCATCTTCTGAACAGAGTTAAAAGCATCTTCGTACCATTCGATTGTAACAGTGTCAGAGTATTCAATTCCTTCAATCATTGAATGACGAATCTTTTCATCAAATTGCATTTTGATTTGAGGAGTATTAAATGTTATTTTCTTTACTCTATAAGGAGGTAACGCCTTTCCGCCAATATCAGGTTTTGCAATAAAAAGGGAATCATTTCCCAAAGGCATATCATATAAGTAATCTAATGCCTTTTGCTGATAGGCTAAAAATTCTTCTCCTGTGAGTCCTGCTTGAATATCTGCCATAAGTAATTAGTAAATAATTCCTTGGTCTGTAACCTTAAGTACGCGGCGGAAAGTAAATGGGAAAGTTGCTTTCATAGGGTCAGCTGAGCTGTTTTGGAATGTCAAAGCAGATGAACGGCCTAAGAAACGACAATCTTGAAGTATGTATCTTTGAACACGACCTGTTTTTGACAAGAATCTGTCATCTTTGACTTTAGGTAATGATTCTCCAAGATCACTTGCATCGTTTGAGCCAATCTTATCATTATATCTTGACATAATTTGATAAGCTGCATCATATTCAACAATAATGTCGATAATGCTTTTCTTACCACCTCTTTTATCAGCGCTTGAATGAAACGGTAAAGTACCATAGTTGAGCAAGAATTGTTTTCCTGTGATATGATTTGCTTCTGAAGCGTTTCCTTTTAATAAGCCTGCATCGATTGCACTATACGCTTCATATTCTCTTGCCCACCAGTCTCCGTTCAAACGGTGAAAAGCATCAAG
>Ga0326512_10001747_pt1 | contig 16413 bp, 18 predicted proteins | sample 1_2617_0518_D_FD_203652 | JGI IMG/M metagenome (GOLD analysis project Ga0326512, IMG submission 203652) | Bovine rumen microbial communities from UC Davis, California, United States - 1_2617_0518 | ecosystem: Host-associated > Mammals > Digestive system > Stomach > Rumen | place: USA... | reverse complement strand
GGTGAATATGTGAAAGATGTCGTTGAAGCTATCAGAGAAACCGAATACCAAGATCCAGAAAAGATGAGCGGTATACGAAAATTTATCGCCAAATATGTACCACTAGGGAAACATCTAGTAAAAAAATCAGATGAACTCTTAGTGACAAGATTTGAAACATCTAAGGATATTGTCGATAAGATTGTTCTAGCATTACAAGATCAACAGATAGATCTTAAGGCTGACTATAATACCCTAGATAATATGCTAGAGAAAACAAACATCTATATCGATCAGCTTGGAATTCATTTTGTAGCTCTCAGTCAATTATATCAAGACACCCAAGAAGAGCTTAACCGAATGAGAAAGGAGAATGAAACGAATCCAGGTACATATTCTGATCAAGAAATTGCGGCCAAACAACAATTCCTAGAAGATATAGATTCACAAGGGTATGAGTTATATCTAGCAGGTAACTATAATAAAAATATCCTCATCCCTAGTATTCAGAAAATGAAGGATAATGCTAGTAGATTGGCAAAAAACGCTGCACAAATTACTAGTACTGTTATACCATCCTGGGAAATGTCTGTAGCTATGGCACTTATTAACAAAAGAGCAAAGGACGCAGCAGATACTCAAAAATTAATTAAAGATAAAAACAATGAACTGATAATAGCCAATGCCGAAATGCTAAAAAATGTGACGATTACACTAGAGCAAGAAGCTAGAAGAGGAGCTATTGATGTTGAGTCCTATAAGAAAGCCTATGTAACGGTAACTGAAGCATTGGCAGAGTCAGCAGAAAGTATAAAACAAGCTAAAATAGAAAGAGATAAAGGTATGGCAGAAATAGCTAAGATCAACAAAGAACAGGCGCAAAGATTAGATCAGATTGCGACAGAAGTTAGAAAATTCTATGTCTTAGGCGAAGATGCTACAACCGCTAAAGCTCTTGAATAATGTACTATTTCAAAAACGGCTATACAGTAAAAATAGATAATACTCAGGGAGACGAGTATTGCTATAATAAGAGAAAAACTGAAATTTCCTCATTGCCGACAAGATTAATAAACGTCATCCCAACTGAGCAATATAAAACCTTCTTGGATATTAGATTAGAAAAGCCAGAGGAAAATATAAATGCTCTATCGAAAGAAACTATTGAACTGGAGATTGGAAAACTTTATCAAATATCTCCAAATAGAGTCTACAAACTTGAAAAAATAGTATCTTTAAATGGACTAGACTTAAATATAGTCTCTGTTTATTCAGGGGAAAAAGATACTAAGAAAACTTTAACACAAGAGGAATGTGAAAGACTCGGTATAGAACCTAAGGAAAACTTAATCCCGCTACCTCAAGTGTTAAGCCTACATCCCTATGATCCTAACAAAAAAGAATTTGTATCTTTCGATCTATCTACTTACCCGACTTCTACGATAGTTGAGTATGAAAATTCGATTAGATACATGATTCTTCAATTACATGGATTCAAAAGGACTACAGATGAAGATGTTATTGAAACACCAGAAGGAACTTTTCTAGATCAAGAGCTATTTCTGGTTAGTCTTAAAGTTTCAGTTAAAATTAATATCCCCTCTATGGGAAATACTTCGTCTTGGGCTGAGGGTGACGAAATTTCTTGGTCAATGATTACAGAAAATTTCAAGGGATCTAATCGAGTGGATGATTCAGAGATATGTGATACCGATGACAATATCTATGTCATAATAAAAACAGTAAAGAATGGAAAAGGTATATCACCATTCTCTCTGAAAAATAAAAAAGCAGGGGATATCTTTGAAATATCTTGGGACTCTAGTTTCTCAGTTGGCCCGGGAATTGAACGAAAAGATCTTATTGAGTTTAGAAATGAAGCACCGGCATTTAAAGACAATATATTCTATAAAGAGAATAATGTCTACTGGAGATCAATACTTCAATCTAAGCAAAAATATGTTCCGTTATTAGGAAAGGGTTAAAAATGCCCTTTCTTTTTCTTTAAATCCTTATACAAGTAAATATAAAAATAAAAAATATGATTTGGTTTATTGCAGCAGTAGTACTAATTTTATTCTTCCTGTTCATGCTCGGAGTAGCTAGAATGGGAAAAGAAGTGTGTAAGTGTGAGAAATGTGGTCATTATGCCGAAAAAGTTGATGAATATACTAACGACGAAGGGATCACAGTAAGAACGTTTTATTGTAGGAAATGTAGTAATATTATAAAACTATCATGACAAAAGAAGAAAAAGATTTATACAAGAGTGTTCTAGAAACCTGGGGACTTCAGGGACAGATTTACATGGTTATTGAAGAGTCCAGTGAATTAATAAATGCCCTGTGTAAACTGAAAAGAGGAAGAGTTGATCTCTCCGAAGTAATCACAGAATTAGCAGACGTTCAGATTATGATAGAACAAATGCTGGTCGCGTTTAATTGCGAGGAAGATTTTGAGAAAGAAAAAGCTTTTAAATTAAATCGACTTAAAGGACTATTGAAAAAAGTAAAGAGGGAAAATTAAATCCCTCTTATTTTTTTAATTATGAAAAAATTCGCTAGAGCGGAGCCAGGCAATCACCCCTCTCCTCCTACATAAAGTAGTCGAGAGAGGCCGCTACGCGGGGAGGTGAAACCTATTGAATATTTAGGGATATGGAGGACTTCGTAGGGATTTCCAATTTTTTTGCAAAAAACATCCCCCTATATTAATTATCACCCGTTTTCGATTTTGCTGTTTAAAAACGGAAAAACTCCATTGGAAAAGATCCAGAACCTTATCAAGGAGGAGGTACATGTTGAGTACCTCACAGCAAAATTAATTTAAATTTAATAAATATTATGAATAAAATTACTTTAAAAGTACCTTATGGTATAAAATACATTTCCGAATGGAAAGAATACAGTATGCCCAAGGGGCACTGTATTGTTGATAAGGGTGTAACTGGTTGTGGTTATACTGAAATGTGCCTAATGAATAGCTTAAATGTTATTCTTTGTAGTCCAAGAAGATTGTTACTTGAGAATAAGGCAGAACAACATGTACAAGATAGTAATATTCTTTATTTGGAGAATGATATGAGTGACTCCTCTGATTTAACAGAAGTAAAGAAATACTATGAAAAGATGCGACAACACATTCTAGACTGTAGTTTTAAAGGTTTGCCTGTTAAATTTATGATTACTTATGATTCTGCGTATCATTTGATTAATTTCCTAAAAGAAACGAATCAGTTACAGTATTTTCACGTAGTTGCAGATGAATTTCAAAGTATTTTCTTAGATTCTTACTTCAAGCCAAATACTGAAAATAGTTTTGTTGAATCGCTTCAATCCTGTCCTAATGTTATTTATCTCTCTGCTACGCCTATGTTAGAGAAGTATCTAGTACAGCTGGACGAATTTAAAGATTTGGACTATTATTCGATAGATTGGTCAGGTTCTGGTTACGTAGAAATCGTTAGAATTCAGAGAAAACGTACAAATTCATTGGGGACCGAGGCAGATAAAGTTATAAAATCTTATTTATCAGGGGATTATCCAATAACTATTGATGATAATAATAATGTTGTCCAATCGAAAGAAGCTGTGTTCTATTTTAACTCTGTATCAGAAATAGTAAGATTGATAAAGAGGAATAAGCTTACCTCTGATCAGTGTAATATTATTTGCTCCTCTACTAACAAAAAGAAGGATAATAATAATGCAAGGAAGATCAAAAAGCTTGGGCCAGGATTTAAGATTGGAAAAATACCAACCAGGGGAGAGAAGAATAAGATGTTCACTTTCTGTACTTCCACCAGTTACATTGGAGCTGATTTTTACAGTACAAATGCCAGTACTTATATTTTCGCAGATCCAAACTTAAGGTGTCTCGCCCTTGATATTTCACTAGATTTGCCTCAGATTGTTGGTAGGCAAAGAGATAGAAACAATCCTTTTAAAAATAATGTGATAATATTCTACAAAACACTAAGGTCTGAAAACTTAGAAGATAGAGAGCAGTTTGACGAAATTCAAAAAGAGCGACGATTAAAAACTGATGCACTCCTCTCTATTTATTATACCGAGACCAACGATTTGAAACGAAGAGCATTAATGGACGGCCTCGTAGCTCAAGCAGTTTATGACAATTACGTAAACAATTTTGTATCCATTTCAAAGAACACTGGTCTGCCCGTATACAATAAACTAATTGATATTGCCAATGAACGTGCATGGGAGGTAAGTCAGAAAGATTATCAAGATACGATAAGCGTGACTAAGGCTTTACAAGAATTAGAACATACCGAAGTTGTTTTACATTTGGATAAGGACGATAAAGTTATGAACGAATTCTTAGATGATTTTTATTCAACCGGAGTATTTACGAAAAAGTTAAAACTATTTTGTGACTTCACGGAAAATAATAAAGACAATCTATATCTTATGAAAGTTCTATCTTTTAAAGTGCCTGACCCAAGATTTAAAAACTACTATAACTTCTTTGGATTGGCTGGATGTAGAGCTAGACGATATAGAGAAGACTTATTACGACCGGAGTTATTAGATATCTTAAAGGAGGATGAGTTGTCGTCAGTAATTACCTCTTCATTTAAACCAGGGGATAAGTTAGGGAATAAACAAATCAAAGAAAAGCTTAGAGTCATTTATAATAACTTAAAATTTTCCAAGAACCCTAAGGCTACAGACTTAGAACAGTGGTTTGACACAAGACCAGGGAAAGTATATAGTAGTGAAGAGAATAGGTGGGTTCATGGACTAGAACTTTTATCATATAAGAAATAAAAAATAGTATATAAGATTTTTAGTCTTATATACTTTATTTTTGTCTTCAATAAAAAAGAAACTGCCCAAAGAGGACTAAGGGCAATTTCCGTGAGACTAGTTAAATAACTTCATTGCTTGGAAAAAGTTTATTTTCTAGTATTAAATCTCCGCCAATTAAATCAGCACATCTAGATTGATTTTGTGTAAGTATTTCAAGTTTACACAATTCAGTTCTTAGTTTATCTACTAACTCTCTTGGATAAACAGCTTCAATTATGCTCTGAAGATTAACTCTATTAAGGGATACACTTTTACAACTCTCTGCGTATAGTAGGATGGCATTGAGTATATATAGCCATACTTGAATCTTCTTAAAATTATAAGACGGTCGTAGTAATCTAAATTCTACTGTCTTATTTACCCTATAGCAGAGTAAGTTTATGAAATTAACCCAATAGTATCTAGTAGGTATTCTCCACTTTGCTTCCCTTCTGATATCATTTGGGTGAGGTTGTTCAAAGGATCCTAAAAATCTTCTACCGACTAGTGATTGATACAATTCATCAAAGTTTCTATAGGTTGGCAAAAGATTACAGTAGTCTTTCCTATTCGCCTTATACTCACTACTTTTGAATGTATATGCAGGAACTAAGCTTCTTAATTGATTTTGTAATCCTAAGCAAACCTGGTATAAGTTCCATACTTTCGCAGGATCTAGTGGAAAACCTCCAAAGTGTATATGGAGAGAACACTCTTTATTAAATTCCGTATATTTCTTTAGCGTACTGAGTTGTTGTTCCAAGAGAGATAATCCTCTGTCTCCTTTCAGCACTACAGTAGAGTATTCTAATCCTGAAATAGATCCATCTCTGAGGGGAATTAATCCATCTCTAAAGCAAAGATTTTCAGGGATATATCCGGCTGCTGTCTCAAATTCCAAACCTATTGTATATTTTAGGACTTTTGAGATAGGGTAGGATTTTTCTTTTATTACTGACTGTTTCCCACTAAAGATATCAAAACTTTCTACTGCCTCATATCTTCTTGAGAATGTGTATGGAAATCCCCCTTGACCGAATATTAGTGTCTCTTTCAATATAGATGTCTCACTGTATTCATTCTTCAGCTTATAGCATCCTTGATAGTTACTATAAAAGACATCTTCCTTGATCGTGTCCCATATCGCCGTAACGCTGCAACCAAGACCTCGAGACTGAACAACTATTGTGTGTTCCATTTGTCTAGTATACCCATAGATAACTGTATTATCCTTTAGTATCTTAGTCACAAATTTCTTACAACGACGTTTCGATTCAAGTTTACCAGTTACTTCATCTATTACTTGCATTCCCGATAAATTTTATCAATATTTAAATCTTCTTTATCATTCAACTTTTTAAATGGATCATCATATTCACCATTAAAAGTAGTAACAGTAAGCTTTCCGTCCTTATATTGCTTTATTGAATTTTTTCCTAAAAGCTGAACGGATCCTGTAAATGGTTTATTCTCAACAATACCAGTAGCTTCCACTAAGACATTGTTCAAGAAGTATACACGATCTAGACTTAAGAAACGGATTAAGTTTTGGAAATTAGCAACAAACTTTTCCGACGTCATCTTAGATCTTCTTTCAAGTTTTGATAGCATCTTATAATACTTTCGATTCCGCATTGCAATACCATGGAAGAACCAAACTTCGTAATTGTCTACATCTGTACCATTTGTAATTCTTCCCCATTTCGTTAAGTTCAGTCTACCATGCGCCTTATGACCGCCTTCAGAAAACGTAATATCCTTCTCTTCACTGGAAAGATATTTACTGGTATAATATCCTCCTGCTCGCCAACCTGAATAGTAGCCATCATAGTCATCGTCGTATCTATCAAAAAACCCTTTTCTCTTTGCGCCTGGTTCATAGAAAACATTAGCATAAGTTACTACAGGCCTACTTTGACAGCAATTCTTCCTATCATATAATTTTCCTATCTTAAAACCATCTTCCTTATTGAACGTACATAGTGTATTTTGTTTCAATGTATAGACTGTATGGCCTGGACGAACTGCATATAGATAAGAGCAAATCGAAGAAAATACTACCTCATCTTCTGTTATAGTCAAATATAACGGCCTTTCTTCTGTAAGATCTTTAGAGAGTTCTGTTTTCTTAGATGCTCCTTTAAACATTAGTGTAAGAGGTTCTGGTGGGCGATAATCAACCATTACGAAAACGCTACCACCTCTATATTCGCTAAGAACGTCATATCCCTTGTAATAAAATATTCTAGCCATTACTTGAGAGTCTGTCATTCCTTTTATGTCAACCTCAGGAATATACTTTTCCGCCAGTTCTTCATAATTATAGATTGTACCATTATGAATTAGTACAAATTTAACTTCATCCTTGGCATCCGTAATTACAACAGGCTGAGCAGTCTTTTCTGAGATATTACCTACAGAAGCTTTCCGACAGTGTAACAAAGCAATTTTAGATGTCTTTGTACCCGTCAAAAACTCATTATCTATCATGTAGTCTTGGAAATACTTATTTGCTTGTACACCATATTCCCATTTTTTATCTATAAATACTCCACAAGAGTCTCCTCCCCTAGAGTCATTTGCTATTCCTAATGTACAGAAAGTTGAATAATCGAATACTGCTTTCTGTCTTCTAATAATTCCAGCTAGTCCACACATAACTTAAATGTCAATGTCATCTAAATAATTATCATTTACTACTTTTTTAACTGGATCAATGAGTTTATACGATTGAATTAGTTTCTTTGCTAATTCTATGTTACTATCGTTAATCGCACTGACCGTTTCTGCATAACTTGGTAAAGCTGAACCATTATTACAAGCAGATATTGCCTTTTGTATTTGATTCCAGACAAATTCCAATGTTTCTACGTCCTTCATCATTGCACTAGATAAGACCCTGTATTCACACACCTAGGTTCTCTCCTAGGTAGACTTTACCTTCACCTTCGCCACGACGCGCTAAGGGTCCCTCGTCAAGTCGTTACACCTTACTCTATTAAATTAGAGTCTTGGCTCGGTATTCCTGATGCTGGTTCACCGACTTTGGGGGATTCTACACTATCATTTCTGATAGATAAGGCCAAATTATATTTTCTCTTCATGAAAATATCTGCATCTTTATAAATTAAATTTAATAATTCCCGTATTTGATCTTTTTTGTACAGATTAACTGTATATACTGTATTCTTTCTTTTTACACTATTTTTTCTAATATTGGTATCAAATTTGTTTTCACGAAACCAGTCGTTTAGTACTACTGCATGTTTATAACTTGCAGTGACTATTGAGAACTCATTACAGGTTCCGCCTAAGCATTTTGATCTCAAATATCCATCACCCTCAAACACACCCCTTATATAATCTTTTGTTATTTTAAACTTTGGAAAAAATTCGAAAGTCTTATTTTCACAAAATCCTATATTATCTGAATATAAATAGTTTAATACGTCTAAGCTTCGAAAACTTAATTGAACTATTTCAAACTTTTTGTGGTGAATTTGGTGTTTTATTTTTAATTTTTCACTTTTTAAAAATTTTTTAAAATTCTCAATTACGTCAATGTCTTTAACAGAAAGTGCTAAACTTACTCTATTTTCTTTTAGTGATACATAGCCGTCCGTTGCTAACCATCCCAGCCAATATTGTACCTTCGGATCATTTATATCTTCGAACGGATTATGTTTAATAAATCTATTACTTTTTGTTGAAAATCTAGGATATTTAATCCCATTAATATCTAAATTCTTATTAAATTTTTTGAAATCCGACTTAAAGTAGGATCTCACTATAATATGTTTTGGTATTCTATTACTTATACTATTTTTTATAAGAATTATTTCTTCTTCTGTAAATTCATTCATACTTATTTATACATATTTATATGAAATTACAGAAATATTAAATTTAATTTATAGTGTTTTTATTTTAGTCAACCATATTCAGTGAGGCGAAAACAACCCGCCTTACCGTATAGAGTTCTTCTTCTAGTGTCTGTATCTCTTATTACACTCGGTATACCCAAATAAGCATCCAAGTATTTGATGAGTCGGAGAGAAGTATCAATGTTATTATCCTTATAACCTACGTGGATGTGGAACCCAGCTGACCTGAGATTAGTTCTCTCTCCTTTTGGTTTTGGATTTGCATTCTCAGTGTAAACATTATAATCAATGTCACAGCCAAACTCCTTAGCTTGCTTCGACTTAAGTTGACCTGCATCTACTATCTCTGATGCTGAACACTTAATGCCGTAGTTCTTATTTTTCTCCTTTACAAAACTATTGATATAGGATTTCATATACTCAATGTTATTCACGAAACCCTCTTTTGATTTTACAGGAGGAATATTAAACTCTGCCAGAATATTATCTGTCTCTAGTCCAAAACCTTTAGGCATATCATTACTACAGTATGGATTACCTTTCTCTCCTGGGATTAATCCAACTGACGATACTACTTTCCCTGTTTGTTCATCTATTACGAAAAGCTCGGGATCAGCTCCAATTGTTATGTTACTTATGCGCATAGTTCTTCTATTAATCGGTTAATCATTGATGCTACTGGTGAATTGGGTATCATTTCTGGATGTCCTTGTACTGCTAAACACTTCGGCATATCCTTTTTGTGATACAGTACGATTTCCGGTTCTCCTGTTTCTAGGATTTTATTGGCAATCACCTTATCACCTTCATACTTTTCACTTAAATGTTGCGCCCAATACAACATCTCATAATCATCTTTCTTCAAATTAAATGGATATTGCATTTGATGATGAGTGGAAGTAATTTGATATTCCAATTCTCCGTTGGTAATGGCATGAGTTCTACCGATTGCATGATTATTACAATTCTGAACTAAGATACCACCATTCATTGAGCAGAGAAATTGAGATCCACGGCAAATACCCAGTACAACTTGATCTGGTCTAATTTGCTTAAATACTTTTACTTCTGCTTCATCTCGTTTAGGATTATTGTAGGTAGTGCGGTGTTTTTCACAACCATACAGAGATGGGGTAACATCCTCACCACCTGTAAATACCACTAATTTTGCGTCTTCTAGTTTATCTACTAGTTCGCAATCTCTAATAAAATCTGCATAATACTTAGCAGATCCTACTACATAAACCTTTAACAATTTTTTATTTTCCATTTGCTTTTTTGAATTTATCATAAATTTCTAAATATTTCTCTTGCTTGATTTCATAATCCTTTTCATCCTGCCAAATTTCTAGGTCGCGAGACTCATGAAGATAACGGTTTAAGTATTTTTTCCCTATGTTAGGAAACACGCTATTCACTTGTCCTACTTTATGAGTAAGTAGTCTTTTCTTAAGTTCCTCTACTGTATAAAGAGTTCCACCACAACCTGTATCGTGGCTATAATTGTTGCCTCTATAAGCATATGCCACTATATTATACAGATTGAAGATACTTTCCCTAAACAATTTTCTTCTAAGTCTTCTGGCGTGAAGAAGGTACATATTAAAAGGAAATTCATATGTCTTTCTTACCCAATTTAAGAAATAATGATGAGAGGTTTCATAGGCAGTTATAGTAGCTGATACTAAAAAGTAATTATCTATTTTCTTAACCGATATACCTTTAATGTCCATGATCGACCTCAGCTGTTTTACATGATTTAATAACTCTCTTTGGTTTAAAAAACATTTATTGCTTTTCCACGACCCAAGAACATTCTTATTAGATGCATCGTAACATCTTATGTGATAAGTTTCCGTAAATTTTCTTTTCTTTTTCTTTAATATATCAACTACTTGGGCAAAACATGCAGTGTTATTATTATCTTTAAGTTCAAAATTACCCGAACAGCTGTATTTAGTGAAATAACTATTAAAATCAAACTCTCTCATTTTTCTTCTTCAATCTTGAGTAGTATTGTTTATAGTAGTTGAATCGTTCCTTAAATCCTTCATCACTATTCCAATATTCCAAATTCTTATAATCTCCTGAAATATTTTTCTTCCCTTTGATATTCGTATAGATATGATTAAGTTTTCTATCTCCTCTTTCGATCAAGTCCTTAATTCTATCTATAGTTTCTTTCTTAGTTAAAAGTTTATCTGTTCCCCAACTAATTAGATGAATATCTCTATCGAAACTACCAGGAAAGCAAGAAGATATTAGGACAAAAAGATTTGCAATTGTTTCTCTTTTGAAACCCTTCTCACCCTTTAGTCTATTGGCATCTGCAAGAATCATGTTGAATGGGTATTCATAAAGATACCTTACCCAGGTCAATATATACTGATGATTTAATCTATCTCCGTTCATTTTGACAGTTACGTCATAAAAAGACTTATCACCGTCTTGACCTTCCTCAATTTTATATGTAAATTTTCCAACAATCTCCTTTGCAAGAATGATGTGTCGACGTATTTCTTCTTTACCTACGAAACATGCATTATTTTTTCTTTCTTTTAAAGCGCAATCTCCTTTATATAAGCGGATTACGTAAGTTTCTTCTATACTAGCCTTACCACAACTAAATATTTTCCCAAAACAAGCTTCGGGCCTAAAATCTTTTTCAATATCACCCTTGCAGGAATATTCTGTATGGTAATTTAAATAATTAAACTCTTTCATTTATTCCAAGCAATTTAATAAAACTAAATGGAGTACTCCCACAGAAAAGTACTCCATCGTTGAACCATTATTCGTTTACCGCAGCGTCGTTTGCGGGCTCAACCTTCTTCTTTGCAACGGCCTTCTTTGTTGCTACCCTTGCCTTTGCTCTGGGTTTAGAGACTGTTGCGGGGGCTGCTGTTCCACCGAAAAGATTTCCGAAAGGGTTGTTGTTTCCGCTAAGTGCAGACATCAACAGCAGATCCTTCATAGAAGTTTTACCTTCGTCTGCCATCATAGCAAGAAGCATGGGATTTGCACCAAGAGCACCACCCTGCTGATTCATCATCAACAAAGGAAGAATTGAATCGCTCTTGTCACCCTCTGACATTGCCAGGAGAAGCATAGGATTGAGCTGACCACCGATATTACCAGCCAAAGAGATCACTACGCGAACCATTGACTGATTGAACAGGAAATCTTTCACAGTATGAATAGACTTACCTGAACCGGTATAGCTGATAGCAGAAATCTTACTGCCCTTGATCTCAGTAACCTTTGCGTAGCTACGATCGAGTGCAATTACGTCACCTGCAACAACCTGATCCTTTGGCTTAGAAATGACATATACAGGCAATGACAATGTAAGCTCTTCCGGATAAGAAGTCAGCTCATTGTTAGCATCAATAGCCACATAGCCATTTGCAGTTTTTACACATAGATTGCCGTCAGTTGCGATACGAACGTCATCTACTTCGGTAGGCATAAACATTGCCTTAACACGAGCGCCAAAGCCCTTGATTGAATTACTCATTTCTTTTGTCTTTTTGTTGTTATTAACTAATGGTTTTGCACACTTACACCAAGTAGAGAACTTAATGATCTGTTCTACACCGGTGATGTTTACTTTCTTCATGCCATATTCTCTCGTAAGAGTTTCAACATATGACTGGTCCTCTTCAGAAAGATTGTCAAGAGATTCGGTAAGCGCCTTGATCACATAAAGCGAATTACCTTTCTTGGTGATGATATTATCACCTGCCTCAACCTTTGCAAGACTGCCGTTAAGTTCTACATTTGAGATGCGAAACTTCGGAGTACTCTTAGCAAAGTTAATAATGTCTCCCATATCCTTTGGCATAATATCCAAATTGGAAGTATAAATAAGAAATTTATTACTCATTGCTTTTTAGTTTTAACTGTTAAACCTAATTTCATCTTCTATCTGTGGGTCAAAGATTAGTATCTATGGGAAATAACGAATTTCCATCTGCTTTATCTGCCACTTTTACGTAATTTAAGCTACATAGATTAGTAATAATAAATTTCATAACTATTTAAAACTAAAACTTCTAATAACTCTTTTAAATTCTTTCTTCATATTCACATTTAAGGATTTTAAGGCTTTTGAAAAACGGCCAAAATTTTGCATTAAGATTAATCCTATTACCTTAATTATGATTAACAATTAAATATTTATTTATTATGTATATAGCAATTGATTTTGATGGAACGTGTGTTACTCATGAATACCCCGAAGTAGGAAAAGATATTGGCGCAGTTCCTGTATTGAAACGACTAGTAGAAAATGGTCATAAACTGATTCTTCACACTATGCGAAGTGAACCGAAAAAAATAGGAGATAGAAATACTATCCAAGAGGCAGTCGAATGGTTTAAGGAAAACGATATACCGTTGTTTGGGATAAATCACAATAAGATGCAAACCTATTGGACTACGAGTAAAAAAGTTTATGCTAATTTATATATTGATGATGCTGCTCTTGGTGCCCCGTTAATAATAAATTCAGCCCTAAGTGATAGACCATTTATTGATTGGGGACGTGTAGAACAAATTTTAATACAAATGGGCTTAATTTAAAAAAGAAAAAGATAGGGTAGGGAGAATTAATTATTTTCTCTCACTCTATCTAATATTTTTTCCAATCTCGATCTATGTTTTCTCGGTAAAGAGTATCGGGAATTAAGTAATATATAGTTGTTTACAAATAAAAACAGATAATAGTCATCTAAGTCTCTTATTCTTTTTGGTAAAATTCTTTCTACATACAAATCTTCTTTAACCAGACTCTGTATTGATTTACTATTATTATATATACAACATCTATATGCATAATTCATAGTAATTCTTCGAAGATCAGGCTCTGTGATCACTTTTTTATAAACTCTCATTTGTTCTGCTGGAAAATCATACATAAGCTCAATAACATCAATTTCACCTCCTCGGTATTCTAAGGTGACTATGATTTTTGTTATTAAGACTTCTCTCGTTTGCCCGCTTATTGTTTTCTTCTCAGCCTTCTTTTTTGTATAGATCTTAAACAACTTTATTTTCATTTTTTACAGCAAATATAAAATACCTACCCCTAGAATACCATCCACCATCAATATACCTTACGCGTTGTTCACTCGCTCTTCTACCTAAGATAAAAACAGGTCTAAAGCTTTGTAAATATAACCGATCTTTTATTTTATTATTTCTATCAGTTATATCAAATCGATCCTCTCTAATAAGATATATTTTTAACGGATTATTCGATATTATACTATTTTTAAGGTCAGTTGCATATCCTGTCCCTACTTTAATAATTGATTTAAGTTTGAGGGTTTCGATATCTGGTATTATAATATTTTCTTCGTTATACATATACAAGTATTCTAATGACTTTTTTCTTTTTTTCACTTTATAATTTTTACAACCCCCTACAAAATCGGGAAGAACTTGTATTTTTCCTTCAAGATCTACATAAAATCCAAAAGAGCCTACCGGTTGTCCGTTTACAGAGTACAAGCTTCGATAATAATAGTATCCACTGTGAGTTAGGCCAAGGTAATTGTTTAGTCTTAACTTTGGAGAAATCATCATCGATCGACGATATTTATTCGTTCTCTTACAAAATTCTGACAAAACTTCATTATAGTAATCCCCGACATGACTCCATAAGAAAGATAAGACCGCCTCATGTTGATTAGGATAGTTATAATTTCTGTAATCTTTGGCAACAGTACTCACTAGTTTTCGCATACCTAATCTATTACCTTCGAATTTATCTAAAAAATTCCTGCGCGATTTAAATCCGAATATAGTTGGTTTATTATTTCTCGCTCTCTTCCAACCATGTTTATTATTTCTAGGCTTAAAATCAATCATATCATATGTAAGGCTTTTATTCCTTACTTATATATAGAAAATTATAATTATGATATCAAATTTTTGGAAGAAATTAAAAGGACACAGTTATAGTGATATTGAAGGTGCTGAACAAAAAACAGAAAACATCTTTGAAAAATATTCCCCAACGAAGACAAACAAAATCATATTAAAAGGGAATAATGTAAAAGAAGATATTAAAAAGTGCCATGAGAAATTCTGTAAAGAATATTTTATATCCCTAGGAGATGCAGGTGATACTATACGAAAACAAAATGATGTAATCTATAATACATTAAAAAAGTTAGAAAGATTGGGGCTAGAGAAATCCCAGAACTACATGGATCTTAAAAAAGAAAGAGAAGAAAATGAAAAAACTCTTAAGAACAATACTTATTATGATTTAAGACTTAGATTTAAAAAGACTGTAGAAAAGTATTCTTCAGATTTTTACTACTTAAGTTTTAATGACTTTTCAAAACTCATAGAAACCTATAACTATTCATACCCAGTTGTTTTTAGAAATTTTACAGGAGAAGTGGATGAAAAAACTATTGAATTATTAGACTTAATATATGCTATTGGAAGTAATCTTGTTAGAGATGAAGATTATTACTATAGCTGTAACTATAACAGTTCAGTAGCACTCTATTGCTTAATGAAAACCCGGAAAGAAAATACAGAAAATTTACCAATATACACTGGGCAAAAGAAAACTATTGTCGAAATCCCTAACATACATTCTAGTACTGAAATGAGGGATATTAAACTAGACCCCCCACCCGTAGTAGTAGTTGATAGAATGAGGGAAGATTCTGAAATAGGAAACTTGATGGAACATATAAATAATACTATTCCGGTTTTTAACAAAAGCATCGATTACTTAAAAGATAAACTTAAGGACGATTGGGCTGTGAGAGCGGCGAGAGTTGTGGATTCTCATAGACCTTTAATAGTTAAGAAAGAAGGCTTACCCAGTATTTTATTTCATATTTGGACAGAGGGCGTACTTGTTTACGGATTCATATAAAAAAAGAAAGTATATACCATTAAAAATCTTATAATTGAGATAATAACTGGTATATATTTTTTTAATCATGAAAATTAAATCAATAACAGACGTAATTACAAACAGTAGTAGTGAATGTTTTACTTATGTCACTGAAGAAAGTATAGATAAAGTAAAGGACCTAATTAATTCTATCTTACTAATCGGTGGCAGTAGTAAAACAGCAGACGAATTATTTACCATTAAAGCGAAATTTGACGAGAGAACTGTAAAAGATTGGTATGACTGGGATGGTTTACACCCAATTTCCAGTGAAGAAGAATTATACGAACGTGCAGCATCTCTTAATAAGTCTTGCATAGAGAACATGGAGGGTCGTCCGGTTTTTAAAGGAATCTCTATTAAACCAAAAGACCCAAAGCTTGCCGAGAAATACGGTAAAGTTCTAGATGAAATTAATAACTTATTTAAAAACGATGAATTTTACGTATGATGGATAAATAAAAAGAAAAGGGTAGATTAATTTCTACTCTCTTTTTTCTTCAAACTCCATTACTAGTTCATTACCACTATAATATTCAGAGGCATTTTCAACTTTATTGTATAATAGACCTCTGCTTATTCCCAACATAAAAGCCTGTGGAATGAAAATTTCCGCCAATTTATCATTAGAGCTACTGGCTAAAGCTGCAGTATGAAGATCAATAATACTTTCTTTTCCAAATCTTAAATACCTATTATCTATTAACATGATTCCTCCGTAAAATTGGATGACTTGTGAAGATTTTGTACTATTTGTTGCATAGTCAGAATGAAAAATTTCCCTATATTGAAGCCTACGTGAATATGCAGAGTG
>Ga0326512_10001746_pt1 | contig 16421 bp, 41 predicted proteins | sample 1_2617_0518_D_FD_203652 | JGI IMG/M metagenome (GOLD analysis project Ga0326512, IMG submission 203652) | Bovine rumen microbial communities from UC Davis, California, United States - 1_2617_0518 | ecosystem: Host-associated > Mammals > Digestive system > Stomach > Rumen | place: USA... | reverse complement strand
AATAAAGATTTTTGGGCCATGAAGAAAGACCGTGACGAACTTGATAGTATTGGCGGTAAGCTCCGGGAAGAGAACGAAAAGCTGAAAGCTGATAGCGAAAGACTGAACGCATGGTACATGGAAGCAAACAGGACAGCATCCGAAGCGACAGAAGCCAACGATGAACTCAAAATGGAGATTAAAGAACTCAGAACTCGCAATGCAGAACTGGAAGCCCTTCTGAAAGAAGTCACAGCAACTAGAGACGAAGCAATCAAGCAGAATGAGGATCTGAAATCTGAGTTAGAGGACGCAAGGCACGTAAACGAATATGCCGTTGAAACCGCACGGAGCAAGGAGAACCTTATCAAAGAACAGCGAGAACTCATGAAGAAGTACGGCGTGGTTATTGACATTCTTATTGACAAGATCGTTGCACTCAGAAAAGGAGAGAATAATGGCTAAAGAATATAACGTAGGGGATAGACTGTATCTCCCTGTATGGGTTACGGAAAAAGAAACCAACCTCATGATGGGGCCGGACAAAAGCACTACGATAACAGATGCAAAATTCTCTTACACGTACTGTCTTGGGCGTGTAAATACAGGCAAAGTCCGTTATGGCGAAGAAGGACTTTTACTGACTGCCGAGGAAATCTACGCAAGTCGGCGTATGGTGTATGAAGTCGAACACCTTTCGAATATGCTTGATTACGGCAGAAAGAAGTATGACGAGATTGAGGAACTCAAATCCCGTAACGCCGAACTGGAAGCCCTTCTGAAAGAGGTCACAGCGACCCGTGATGAAGCAATCCGGCAGAATGAGGATCTGAAATCTGAGTTAGAGGACGCAAGGCACGTAAACGAATATTCCGTTGAAACTGCACGGAACAAGGAGAAACTTATCGGAGAACAGCGAGAACTCATGAAGAAGTACAACGTGGTTATCGATGTTCTTATCGACAAGATTACGGCGCTCAAAAAAGGAGAGAACAATGGCTGAAAGGTTTGAAAAAGGCAACATTGCTTATGTGCGTGTAGAGGTTTCCGATATTTGTAAGCCGGAAGACAATTTTGACTACATTGTAAGACTTCGGGATCTGGATGGTAAACGGTCTGAGTTTCCGTTTTGCGTAAATGAGTCTGAACTCAAAACTGCGTCCGAGATAGCCGATGGCCTTGACCTCGTTGCAAGGGCAACACTGGAAGAGTATACGGAAAAAGCTGAGAAAAGGATCCGTAGCCTCGAACAGCAGCTTAAGGATGCGAACGAACTGCTTTCTGAAGCACAGGCCAAGGTTAAGGAGCTGACGGAAGCAGACTGCATGAGAGTGCAGGAGTTCAAGCCCATCATTGAAGAGCGTGACAAGCTGAAAGCAGAGGTCGCTACAAGAACCGAGAATGTCAAGAATCTCGTGGAAGAGAACGACCGGCTGAAGCGCGAACTTGAGTATGAGGAGAAGCGCGCCCAGATGTGGAATGATTCCGCAGAAGAACTTGAGGCTGATGTTAAGCGTTACGAACAGGATATCACAGAAAAGGAAGTGGCGATTCAGAAGCTGACGAGTGGCAACGATTCCCTTAAAGCAAACATCCTTAAACTGAAAGCTGAACTTGAGCAGGAGAAGAAGCGTACTCAGGTATGGAAGGATGCATCGGAAGATCACAGGAAGAGAGCGGAAGAGCTTGAGGGCGATGTCAGACGCTATGAGCAGGATATCTCTGAAGAAGAAGCGAAGAATCAGAGACTTGAGCAGGAAAACGATTCACTCAAAGCAGACATCCTTGAACTGAAAGCGCAGATTGAGGTGTTTCGGTCAAGTCAGTCAGACACCAAAGTAATTGAGGCACTTAAAAAGAGAATTAATATGCTCGAGAAGCTTAAAGAAGTCCATGTAAAAACCATTCGTGGGCTTACAAGGCAGCTTAAGGGAAAGGATTTTATGATCTCGGCACTTGTCAAAAAGGGCATTGAATTAGAGGAAGGTGGTGGACAGTGAGAATCATCAACCAGTGGGGAACAGCAGATATCCCCTATAGCAGTGTGATGGTATTCGTGAACAACGATGCTTCGTCAAAGATATATGCAAGTTCCATGTACGATATGTTCAACGATCTTCCGCTTGGGGAGTATAACAGCGCAGAAGATGCCATGTATGTTATGAAGTGCCTCAGAAGAGCGGTGGAACGCGTTGAGGACTACTTCTTGATGCCAGGTGCTGACTATGTTCCCATCATGCGGCAGAAAGGGAAAGGTGGTGAATCCAATGGATAATACAGAGGCGGTCGATGTACTGGTCGAAATCCTGGCTGAAGTAACAGATGACCGGCAGGAAGAGGCACTGATGAAAGCGATCTCAGCCTTAAGTGGATGTGGTCATGACACTTGTGAGATAAAGGGTGAGTAAATGGCATACAGAAAGAACAGAGGGCGAATCGAGTCCCTCGGTATGAGGCTTGCCTATCTGAGAGAAAAGGAGAATCTGACTCAGATAGAGCTTGCTTTGAAAATCGGCTATTCAGAGTCGATGATTCGGAAATGGGAAAAGGATGAACACTGTCCCAGAGCGGATGTGATCTGCGAGTATTCAGACCTATTCAATATTTCTGCTGACTGGATTCTCTTCGGGAATGACTCAACAACAGATAAGAGAGCGATACCGACTCCGTAAGGAAATGGGGCTTTGCCCTGTGTGTGGTAAGCGTAAATCAGCGCCTGGTGGAGTGCTGTGCGAACAATGCAGGATTCAACGAAGGGAAGACGCTAGGCTCCGCAGAGAACAGGCAGTTGACTTACAGATTTGCCCTAGATGCCGAAAGAACAGGCTGTACCCAGGTGAAAAGCGATGCCCTGAGTGTACGGAGAAAGCAAGACAGTTTAACGAGAAATACCGAGAACGGAAAAACGAGTTGGCGAGGGTAGCTTACCAAGCAAAGCCGAAAGAGTGGGACGGCAAATGCAGATACTGTCACAAGCGACCGGCAGACCAAGGATACAAATCATGCGAATACTGCCGAGCAAGACGCAGAAGAAACAAGAAGAAAGACGGCATAGACAGAATGGAGAGGTCTTCCTACGGTCTCTGCTATATGTGTAAAGAGCCAGTGATGGAAGGTAAAAGGCTGTGCCGAAAGCACTATGAACGTGCTATAGCCAATCTTCCGAATGTGAAAGCACCCAAAGCCGACCACTGGTGGCAACAAGAAGATGTTTAAACAAGAAAGGAATGAAGAAATGAAGAAAATCGTAGCACTTTTACTGGCACTCGTTATTATGACATCTGTCATGCCGACCTATGCAGCAACGACAGTTCCGTCCAAGGTTACCGCTACGGCAAAGAGGCTGATGAAGGACAACGGCACTGATTCCTGCTTTATCATCGATCTCAATTCCAACCGTAAAGGTACCGCTTATATGATGCGGAAGACCAAGAGAGGCAAGATCGTATGTGACCGTTCCGGTGTAGTGATCCTCGGCAAGAACACTCCTTACAACGAATCCTACCATTACAGCTTCTACCGTAACAGAGCATCCGAATTCAAAACCATGAAGTGGAAGCACAACGGCGTTCAGTACCGCCAGAGATACACATCAAACATCATCTGTGCAGAAGGAGCGGCATTCGATATCTTCGTACACAGCTATGTCGAGTACAAGCAGAGTGGCACATGGAAGACTTGCAAGGGGGCGTCCAAAAATACTGATGGGCTTGCGATGTGTAAAGAGTTTGCTGAGTACCTCTGGTCCTGCGCTGACCACGGATGTCCCGTGGTTATCATCTGATTGGAAAAGAAAGGAAATTCAATGAAGCTTACCAAAGAAGAAGCCGTCAGACTTCATGTAGAAATGTGGACAGCAATGAAGAAGGCACTGGGAGATCATGCTGACTCAACGAGCAGACGGCGATTCAAAAGCGAATGGTGCAAAGCACACTTCCCTGGCGAACGCATAGTGGCATACTGCTTTTTGTGCGAGTATGTTGAGCGGAATTTTGATGACGATGATAATGAATGTTCGCATTGCCCTGTTGACTGGGGAAATGATGAACTTGGGCCTTGTGACTGCACAACCGGCAAGAATCACCATCTCTTCGCTCCAATTTCTCAGATACTGGCTCTTCCGGTCAGAGAGGATGTGTGATGGAACTTACAAAAGAGAAAGCAATGGAACTGCATCGGCAGATGTGGACAGAAATGCAGGAATGCCTTGGCGATAAACCAAACGCACATGCCAGGGTTGCTTTTAAAGAGGAGTGGTGTGATAAACACTTTCCGGGTGAACACATAACACATTGCTGTTTCCTCTGTGAGTACACTAGCCAGTATTCGGAAGATGGATGGGAAGATTGTTGTTTGTGTCCGGTTGTGTGGCCTTGCGAACCGAGTTACTACAAAGATGACTACTTCTGCGAAGGGTTAGAAAACATGGATGTTGAAAACGGATACAGATTCATTCCTATCAGCAAGATTCTCGGTCTGCCGGAAAGAAAGGGAGAGTAATGGATCTTACCAAAGAAGAAGCACTGAAGTACTACAGACAGATGTTGACGGATATGCAGAAGAAGCACGGAGATAATCCGTCACGTACAGAAAGAACGTTGTTCAAGGCCGACTGGTTGAAAAAACACTTTCCTGGAGAAAATATCTGTAACAACTGCCTACTGTGCGAGTTCTCAGACAACATGAGGATGTCGATCGCTTATTCAGACTGCGTGAACTACTGCCCTATCGACTGGAAAAAGGCAGGAATGGAAGACTGCTGTGACCCCTATGGTCCTGACAACGATCTTTACTATTGCGTAGCACCCATCAGCGAGATCTTGGCACTGCCGGAAAGAGAGACGGAAGATGTTCCAATTGTATGACGATCCCAAGCCGATGACTTGTCAATGTTGTGGAGCGCCGCTTAAGCATGGCCTTGACGGATGGTACTGTGAGTACTGCGGAACTAGATACATCGGTGGTGGCACTGGGCAGCATAGTCTCAAAATCGTAAGAGAACCGGCAAGAACAGAACACTTAACCTGTGAGATGGCAGTTCCTAAATTTGCGGTCATGCATGATCCTGAGGGAATTGCTGAATGCGCAATGAGACATCTTTCCGGCGAGATAGCAGAGGGCATTGCACAGCGCATGAGATACGAGGTCAGACAGGATCCAATGACAGATGCTTACATCATCAGAGGAGATATCGGAGTTGTGATGCCTAGAAACCGAAGCGGAGTGCTTGACTGGGGGAATATGGATGATGAGGATTGAAAATCTGAACAGCCTCAGAGTAATCATTCTTCCGGTAGAGGTTATCGGAGAGCGATATACAGTTCAGAGGCGAACGCACAGGAGGAAACGCACGAACAAGAAATGGAAGAAGCGTTACGGCATGGCGGTCAGATACAAGGACAGAGTCATCGTGGATAACATCAGCAGAGTTGTCTATATGACAGAGAAGATGTACGAGAGAATGAAAAGGAGTTAAGAATGGAGCCTTGGAAGGAAGCGTTTAAATTAAACATGAGGAAGACGAGAGAGGAAAAAGGCATCAAGGTGGTGGATCTCGCTGATGAAATGGGAGTTACCATTGCAATGATCTATCGGTGGGAGAGCCTTGCAGACCCTCGTCTTCCCAGGGCGGGCAACATCAGAGGTATCTGCAAGTGCCTCGGTGTCAGTTCCGACTATCTGTTGTTCGGAGAGGGGTAAGGGTGGAAAAAGGATATCATCCCAGTGTATGTGGATGGGCGGTCAAAGGCTACGGAGTACCGATATGCATACTTCAGACAATGCCGTGTGCGTTGCTTCAGGGCAGGAAGTGCTATATGCAGGAGTCAGATGAGACGGTCGAGGTTATCGGAGAGCTTTTAAAAGGAGAAGAGGAGAAAGAATCATGAGAGTAGCAGACCTGGATGAACTGTACAAAGTAATGCAGGAAGAACTTAACGAGATGGCTATCGGAGATGAGTTCAAAGCAGGATTCATGTACGCTATGGGCATCGTTAAGAGGGAGAGAGGCATCAAGATCCCTAAGGCTGAAGATCTTCCCAATATCTCAATAGTTCCGTTTTCTGTATCTGAGGAGCAGGAGTGATGGTACTGATTTTAAAGTTTACGGTTGCGGTTTTATGGTATATCGTAATCGGCTTGGCATATTATGCGTTACTCTCAAAGTTTGATACCGAGTGGTTGATATGGCTCATGAAGTACGCTTGCGAGAGACACAATATCAAGTATGAACCGATCTCTAATGTCGTTGCATGGGCGACCATGTGTGCATTTACAATCGTGTGGCCTTTGGTATTCCTGTGCAGAGTTTTAATGATTCTAACTGGAAGGAAAAAGAAATGAGTGCATGGGTAAAGAGTAAAGAATTGTCCGGCGATGACAAGCTTGAGTATCTGAGAGAGAAATACAAAGATCGTAACCTCTTGGAAGAACTCGAATGGGGAACTTACAACATCCATAGTGGATACATGGGCGTGGCGGGTGCCAATTTCCTTAACTGGCTGTGCAACGCTGCTTACAGAGAAATCAAGAAGCTGACAAGCCGTGATCCTGCTGACTGCACTGGGTGCATCTATCAAGAAGGTATGGGTGGCCCGTGTGATTCCTGCTGTAGACAGTATCGTGACTACTATGAGGAGTGCTGAGATGGAACGGATAATAATTGCGGGAAGTAGGAATTTTTCCGATAAAGATTTCTTGTTCAATAGTGTTGATGAAGTAGTAAAAACCATTAACGATGAGATCGAAATCGTAAGCGGATGTTGCCGTGGTGCCGATGTACTTGGCGAACAGTACGCAAATGCACACAACATACCAGTGGTGCGCTTTCCTGCTGACTGGGAGAGATATGGAAGACGGGCAGGATATATCAGGAACAAAGCAATGGCAGAATATGCCGCCGGTGGCACGTTGATAGCGTTCCCTGTTGGAAAGTCAATAGGTACTAGGATGATGATTGGACTCGCAAGAGATCACGGTTTGAAAGTTGTCGTAAAGGAAAGTTCTGTATGATGGACGGTCAACTGACTCTGTTTCCAGAGATGAGCGATGCTCTGAAGAAGAAAATTAAGACGGCTGAGAAGAACGCTCGGAATTGGAAGAACGCATTTCAGAAATGGAGCGATGAGAAAGCCCAGGATGGCTCGACCTCTTTAGGCTGTTGCGGTTATGGCTCGATGTGCGACTACTGTGAGGATAACCATTATGGGAAACCTTGTGTAAGGGCGTTAGGGAAGATGTGCCGAGAAGAAGGAATCCTGTGTATCAACTACAACGACCGCAGCGAGGAGTGCTTCAGAAAGGTGTGGTATGGCAAGGGACTGTAGAACGTGCAAGTATAACGGCACTGACGAGGACAAGTGCTACTGGTGCTTCCGGCATGATACAGAGTTGAACCAGAGATACTCCAAATGGCATCCGAAAGATGATGTTCCCGACATTAATGTCGGAGAGATAAAGGAAAAGCAGATGATAAACATTGACAAAGTGGAAGCTGACTATGTTTCCTGCAACTGTTGTCACAAGAGGGATATCAACAACATCCATATCAGATTTAGTGGCAAGTATGGACAGGGTACGATCATAACGCTTTGCGAAGAATGTGCAAAGGACCTGAGGAAGCTTCTGACGGAAAGGTATGGAGAAGATGGAACTGATTGACAGACAGGCGGTTATTGATGAAATGGCAGAGTTGCAAGGAAGGGCTTCCACAAAGGCAGAAATGAAATGCATCAGTAAAGCATGGAAGAGATTGCTGAAACTGCCTCCAGTACAGCCGGAGATCACCCATGAACAGGCGATAGATTATCTGCACAAAACTGGGTGGTTGCAGAGCCATGGCAGGATTCTGACGGAACATGAGGAGATGTACAAAAAGGCGTTTTCGGTTGCCTGTGAACTGCTGATAGGGGCAAACCTGTTTGGAGTTACCGAGGAAACGATGTTCAAGGAAATCATGGACAAGGAAGGGATTGTATCAAGCCTTGGATATGAGAAGTACATCCTGGATAACCTTGCGAGACTGACAGGAGAAGATGATGGCACTGATTGACAGAGAAAGCCTTAAAGCCAACATTATCAAAATGCTTGGCATCAGCGGAGAGGTATATTTACTTCCGGCTGAGAGGGCTATATGGAACGTGATAAATGAAGAGCCGCCAGTACAGACGGATGAAAAGCTGGAAAAATGCAGATTTGAGTATATCAATGCCTGCCGGACAGTAACTTTTCCGACCACGGATACAACGAAAAAGGACGTATCCGATGCGTATGCGGTATTAAAGGCTTTGCACCCGATATTCGGTGATGAGCCGTTCGCAAAGGCAAAGAGGGGTTAAGTATGAGCACAGGAATTGAAGTAAAGGAATTTAAGTACATCCCAGGTGTGAATGATGCTGAATACATCAAACTGCTTGAGGAAGACAACGAGAGGTGGAAGCGGATCGCCAACAATGCGATTTCGAAGCTGAAGAAAATGTCAGCAGAAAGGCCGGAAATCGTTCACTGCAAAGATTGTGTGTATCATGACTGGGATATTGTGGATGGCCCGTACGGACTGGCACAAGAGATTCACTGGTGTGACAAACTTTATGATGGCCCAGGTGAGAGCTTGGCAGTACTGCCTGGTTACCACTTCTGTGCATGGGCAGAAAGGAAAGGTGAAAAGAATGGAAATGATAAAACCTAAGTCGTGTCCCTTTTGTGGGAGCAGTTCAGTAGTGCTTTTTGCGACTGGTGGTGGCGTTTGCGTAAAATGTCTTGAGTGCCGCTGTCAGACTGAATACGACACGGATGTCTGTGTTGCTAATGCAAAGAGAAGTACGGCAGTTGAACGGGTGTTGAAAGCTTGGAATCGGAGAGCACCGATTGATAGGAAGACACTCGATGAGGAATGCCAGAAGCATTACAGACAGGGCAGAGAGGATGAAGCGGCCTTGCGTGAGGGAAGACTTATGCAGTGCTTCAATCCAGACTGAGGTGAAGCTGATGGACAGTGAAGCAAGGGCGTTTTATGACAGCATCCCCAATGGAAGATGCAAAAACTGCCAGTATGCAGATGTAGTCAGAGCGCAGGATAATTTTATGTTCCTTGGGTGTAGTCACAAGCCGTACAGAGGAAAGTGGGTGGCAGAAGTAAAGAGTTGCCCGAAGAAAGGAAAAGAAGAATGACATTTGAAGAAAAAAGAGAACTGCACAAAGCTATCTCGCAGATGCTTGCGGATGCAGGAATCAATCAGGCCACGTTGAAAGAAATGGCACAAGAGGAAGTGAGCAAAAAGGCAGAGAGAGCCGTTCCGCAGGAAATCCAAAAGATGGATGCAGAAATCAACGGTAATTCTATTGCAAAAATGCTCCGTAATAAAATTAATAACTTTCTTGATGGATATGATGCTATCGGTAGTATTAATTTTCGGAACATTGTGAAAGAAGAGTTGAGTAAAAGAATCATCTGCATAAAGGCTGAAAAGGTGGAAAGCGATGGACAGAACTAAGGCAATCGAGTTGCTGAAAATCGCAGTACCACAGGACGAAGAGCTCGATGAGGAAGGACTGTTCCTTGAGGCTATCAACATGGCGGTCGAGGCACTGAAGCAGCCTGAGGTCATCCGCTGTAAGGATTGTGCGTTCTACGAAAAAGAAATTGGTGGCAACGATGATTTTGCACTTGGAATGTGTAAATTCATTGAACAGCATTATGTAGCCAACACAGGGTTCTGTTTTTGGGCAAAAAGGATAGGTGAGGCAAATGACAAACGAAAGAGCAATTGAGGTCATGAAAAAAGGACTGCGATGCATGATGACAGATCCAAGAGACTGCCCTTCAAGGTGCGATGATTGCGAATGCAACGTTTCGGTAGAGGATGGCAGAGAAGCAATGCTCATGGCGTTCAAAGCGTTGGAAGGTAAGGACATTGATGCCCCTACCAACTCTGCACTGAATCACATCCATAATGTTGTTGCCGAAAGGGAATATCAGCGTGGGTACAAACAGGCAAAAGAGGATTGCATCAAGGCGGTTCGTGATTGCTATGAGAATATTCTTGATGTAGAGACTGATGGACATACGATTGCAGACAGCGTTGAGGACATTATCACAGAGAGGGTAAGAGAATGAGTGAACCGAAACTTCCTGAAGATTTCAACGATGAAGATCTGTTCAGAGAAGTGTTTAACAAAGGCTACGATGCAGGATATGAGCGTGGCAAGGCTGATGCAATCAATTGGATTCCTGTCAGCGATAGACTGCCGAAAGAAAAGATAAATCCCAACACGCACGACTTTGAGGAAGTCCTGTGCAGCACAACCTTTGGTGATGTTCGCGCATATAAGTTTGGTACACCGTGGGGATGGGAAAAACCGCATTTTTGGCACGGCGGCGGGATGATGGATGAATACGTGTTGGCGTGGGTGGAAAAGCCTGAGCCGTGGAAAGGAGTACGATATGGAACTGTTATCTGATGGAACGCTCATGGTGAGAGTAGACAGAGAAACCTTGGATTCGGTTAACAGAGTGATCGTTGAATGCGGTCTGTGGTGCAAGACTTTTTATCAGGATGCTCTTGAAATCCATCCTGCATCTGAGCCACCGGAAATCGGGGTTACGGTTATCGTGTTTAGCAAACAGGGTGGTGTCTATCCGGCAGTCTACTACGGAAAACAGGCAAGCAAAAATGGCATTACACTTGCAAGCGGATGGTGGAAAGTTGGTAGCAAGAGCCATTACTGTGATCCTGTGGCATGGATGCCTAAACCGAAGATTCCAAAGGAGATGAAGTGATATGGGAGAAGAAGTCATTTACACAGCAGATGACGAGGATCCTGACTGTGGAAGATGTGACCACTTCGATGCCCATGATGAGTTTTGTGCCAAGTGGTGCGGCCCGGATCATTGTTGGAATGAGTACAGAAGAACGGTTTGTGAATCGGTGGAAGGAGAATGATGGTAAAGCTTATTGACGGCGGTATGCTTGTTAATGTCTTCGATGAAGAAGACCCGAATGACCCATTCAACAAGGTTGTTGTTCACATTGTGAAAAGCGCGGTGAACAAAGCACCGGAAGTTGATGCGATTCCTGTGAAATGGATCGAAGCAAAAACGAAAAAGCTTAAAGATATGGATGGTGGATATTCATGTCTTGCGGCAGACATTCTTTACGGCATACTGCTTGAATGGAGAAGGGAGCAAAAATGAGACTTATATCGCAGAGCGGTAAAACCGACTTGCCGTATGAAAGATATGTACTTCGTTTGACTGGTTTGCACACTGAAACGGTCACGGCTTTCGTTGCAGGAGATGAGGAGCCTAATACAATCGGGAAATACTCCAGTGAGGAAGACGCCAAGTTCGCAATGCTGTGGGTTGTCTCCTGCTATATCAACGAGAACCGTTGTGTAAAGATGCCAAGCGCAGCGCAAGCTACCGAAATGAGGAAGGGATATGAAGAGAAGCGGAAAGATGGTGAACCGCTTTATAAATTTCTGAGGAGAGTGTCATTATGGCAAAAGTAATCAGTGCTGACAAGATGGCAAGCGAGATCAATGATGTGGTAGCGAATATAAGCCGTACACTGGAACTGGATGTGGGCAAGTCGGTCGCTCTTGCACTCCTGCTTGAGAAGTGGGTAGAGTCACAGTCGAAGTATACCGATGAGGAATCCTCTGATGACGGATGGCAGGAAGTGTGTACACAGGCGGTCGAGTATCTGAATCAGAAGAACGGCACTAAGTACAGAGCCTCTTCCAAGAAGACACAGGCTTGCGTGAGGGCCAGGGTGAGAGATGGCTTTACACTGGAAGACTTCAAGGCGGTCATTGATGCCAAGGTGTCCCAGTGGGGCGAAGACGAGAAGATGGCAGAGTATCTCAGACCGGAGACTTTGTTCGGCACTAAGTTTGAATCGTATCTCCAGTATGCACAGCGGATAAGTACTATCACGGTATGCCATAATACACAGGGGGCAACAAGCAGATGGCAGTAAGGAAAGCAGCGTTCGATGCAGACATGGTGGCAAGAGCAATTGCTCTGATGAAACCTGACGGTCAGCTTTTTGAGGTCAGAATCGTATCGGGATCTCGGAAACCTATAAGTGGGTATTTCAAGGATGCTGATACCCTGTGCAGAGAACTTCGAAAACAAGATCTTTCGGATTCGAATGTTTACATTTCCCTTAACTATCTGAAGGATGCGTGTTATTCTAGAAGCCAGAGGGACAAATTCATGGGCAACGTGAAGTCCAGTACATCCGACAACGATGTCGAGGGCTACGAGTGGCTGATGGTCGATGTTGATCCCGAACGACCGAGTGACACATCATCCTCTGACGAGGAACTGGAGACCGCCAAAGAGATAGGCAACAAAATCTTTGCCTTTATGAGGCAGTTGGGATTTGAAAAGCCTTTGTTCGCTCTCTCTGGCAATGGCGTGCATCTGCTGTACCGCATCCGACTGGAGAACAACAAGGAAAATGAGGAACTGCTGAAGACTTGTTTGAAGACCTTGTCAAGGCTGTTTTCCGTTCCTGGTGTATGTTCGGTGGATGAAAAGAACTTCAATGCCAGTAGGGTGTGTAAGCTCTATGGGTGCAGGAGTTCCAAGGGATTCGATTCTGAGGAGAGGCCTCACAGGATGTCCGAGATCATTGGTAATCCTACGGAGATAAAGCCTACCGACATCAAGTACCTTCAGAAGCTTGCCGGTCTGTATCCTACGGAACTGGATAAGCCACAGGAGTACAATAACCATAATCCGCAGAAGTTCGACCTTGAATCCTGGCTGACAAAGTACGGATTCCACTACAAGAAAATCGAATATAAGGATTCCGAGAAATTCGTCTTGGATCACTGCCCATTTGATTCCAACCACAAGGACAGTTGTGTTTTCCGTAACCGTAATGGTGCGCTGTCCTTTTTTTGTTTCCATAACAGTTGTTCGGGCAAGACGTGGCAGGATGTGCGTATGCGACTCGACCCCACTTACGATGAGAAGAGACAGCAGTATGCAAAGCGCATGATGTACGACCGCCATAACCGTGACTACAAGAGGATTACTTATGACGAGAGCAAGGGTAGCATCTTCCTTACAGCGTCCGAAATTCTTGCCGATAAGGTTGATGACGAGGTTTTCATCCCCACAGGCATAAAAGTCATCGATGAGAGAATGAGAGGCCTTAAAAAGGGCTATATCAGCGTTTTAAGCGGTCTCCGTGCCGGTGGCAAGACTACCATTCTGAATATGATTGGTCTTACAGCAAGACAGGCAGGAAACAATGTGGCGTACTTCTCCGGTGAGTTGTCTCCGAAGAATTTCATGAAGTGGATGAATCTGCAAGCTGCAGGAAAGGGATATGTAGAGGCTTCGCAGTTCGTTGGATATTATACAGTTCCTCAGAAGGTCAAAGAAGCTATCGCAGAATGGTTAGCCGGTCACTTCCTGTTGTACAACAACAACTATGGCAACAACTTCAAAGCCATGATGGAAAAGTTCCGAGAGGCGATTGACAAGCATAAGTTGGATCTCATCATCCTCGACAATCTGATGGCACTGGATACCGAGGATTTGTCAGACGATAAATATAAGGCTCAGACAAAATTCGTTCTTGAGCTGAAGAAGATGGCGAGAGAGATGAATGTCCATGTCCTGTTCGTAGCCCATCCGAGAAAATCACAAGGATTCTTGAGGTTTGACGATATTTCCGGCACGGCTGATCTTCAGAACGCTGTTGACGATGCGTTCATCATTCACAGGGTGAACAACGATTTCAAACGGCTCAGTAAGGCGATGTTTTATTGGAAGGAAGACGATGAGCCAGGAAGCACACTTTACTACGCTGACAATGTAATCGAGATTGCCAAAGACCGTGACGGCGGTGTCTGCGATGTGTTTATCCCTCTGTACTATGAGCCTGAGACGAAACGGCTGAAGAATGATCCAACGGAGAATGTCATCTACGGATGGAACTACCCATCAGCGACCAAGTACGGTGAACCTAAACCGGAAGAAGCTATAGGCTCATTTGATGACTCTGCGTTCGGACTGGAAGATTTCGAAGAAACGAGAGCTGATGACCCTGATGAGTTACCGTTCTTTTGATAGGAGAGATGTATGGTAATTTTTTACAACAGCGGAATGAAGAGTATTCCGTATGAGGATTCGGCTCTCAGTTGCGTACCGATTCTTGATGGGACATCAAAATATGCCATTAATGCCTGGTTCGGCGGTCGAGAGTTCGAACTGGTTTCGCTCGATGACTATAAGACTGCTGTCAATAAGTTCGGCGATATGAAAGAGGCCTATGAAAAAGGCGTCAAGTCCTACTATCTGTGAGGTGAACGCATGATTATCAATTGCAAATACACGACAATTCCGTTCGAAAGCTCGGTTCTCAATATAGAAGATGACAGGTATTCGACTGGCAATTATAGACTGTTGGCATATATTGGCAGTGATAAGTTCATCATCAAAGAACGTATGTCATGGGATGAGGCGAAGTGGGAGTTAAGAGGCATCGTTGATGCTTACGAGAGAGGTGAAAAGATCTATGAAGTCAAATAAAGATTTCGCAAAGACCGTTCTGACAGGAATGGTAATCGGAGTGGTGTTCGTGGCAGGAAAGTATGTCGGTTACTGGGATATGTACAACAAGATGATGGGCAATATCGCAAAGGCAACTGCCCAGTCCTGTGAGTATGTGATGCCGGTCGAGGATAGGAAGCTTTCCTTTGAGGATGCTACCAAGTCAGCGATCTACAGAGCGATGATGGCCCTTGAGGCTGAAGCTAAGAAAGAGAGACCGTGGTAATGGCTCCGAGAGGGATAAAGCCACTGACCATTCCTGATGACATGGTGGAGAGGGAACTGATGCGGTGGCTGTTCGGAGAAGTGGCACAGAGTTGCAGAGGATGCAGACATCTGAAGAAGTATGTTGTCGATGGCAAGTATGTCTATAAGTGCAGAGTGTATGGCTCAACCGATGATACTTCCCAGTGGGCTATCAATGGGAAAAGATGCGGCCTGTTCAATAAACCCTGGGGCGAGAAGCCGATTCTTCAGCTCATATATGAGGGTACGCTTCACAGAAACCATCCGCTTCCACAGGACAGCGTGATGCCGAGATTTATCGAGAGGAGAGGAAGAGACGATGTTTAAGTTCGATGTAAGAGATAACGTAAGGATTATCAACGAGAACGAGTGCTATGTCGATGACCCTAAACTGGTGGCAGACCATGTCAAAGATCTTTATTTAGCGGCCTGTTATTGTATGTCGAGTCAGCCGTGTGAAGACGATATCGGACAGATCATTCTGAGATGGGAAGACAATGGTCAGAACATCTACTACGTTCGTGTATACGAGGATGACAGCTGTGGCACCCCTTCCTGCTACTGCTATCTTATGGACGAGTCGGGCCTTGAGGCATACGAGCCTGAGATAAAGGTCGGAGACAAAGTGAAGATTGCCAACAGCGGCATGGTATTCGATACATATGCTGATTGGGTTGTCAAACACATTACAGACAAGAACCTTTTGGCACACTGGGCATACGGCTGTAGGGTATGCGATAGGCCAGGCGATGCTGTCGCTGTATACGAGGTCTTGCACATTGCTCCTCATGGTGGGGGATATGGGCCGTTAGCGTTCATTAAAGGAACTGATAAATGTTTTCTTGTGGCTGTAGACGGACTGGCGAAGGTAAATCATGGCTAAGAGTGCGAGGTTTGAAAAAGAAGAAGATCCCGATATGTATGAACTTCTTTACTGGAACGAAGCTTTCATGAAGAAGTTTTGGGACTGTCAACTGGATAAACCGTTCGATGAGTTTTTTAAGAATGTGCTTGAGACATCATGTCAGTTTTCTCAGCACTTCGCTCATAAGTCACCGCTCATCGTCCAGTTGTGTCATGCGTACATAGAGGTTGACTACGAGATTCTTGCTAAGAGGCGAAGGGAATTCGATATGAATAAAATGGTGCAGGACTGATGACAGAATTTTTGATGGACTTTATTAACTATGCATTTGTAGCTTTCGTACTGGCAGGAGCAACATTTGCGTTCGGATATACCGTGTGGATGGTGCAGGAATTCTTTAAAGGCTTTTTATCGGTGTTTATCGGAATGCCGAAAGCCGAGGAGATAGCTGCTTGGATTCCATATGGTATCTCCGGTCTGCTGATTGTCCTGCTGATGTGGAAGGTGGGACACTGACATGGATGAACCGATTCGTGACGAAGTCGATGTGTTTGTCGCCGGGAAAAGAGACGACTTCATGTGCAGATATGAAAGCGCCCCTTGGTGCAACTTTGAATTTGACGGCAAATATTTCAAAATACCCATTGATGGTGTGTATGCGGAGTTAAAGCCGTGTCCGTTCTGTGGCGGTGTCCCTGTGTTTCGGTTTAACGGTAGGTTGATAGGATGTAGCAACAAGGCTTGCGAGGCAGAACAGAG
>Ga0326512_10001745_pt1 | contig 16425 bp, 31 predicted proteins | sample 1_2617_0518_D_FD_203652 | JGI IMG/M metagenome (GOLD analysis project Ga0326512, IMG submission 203652) | Bovine rumen microbial communities from UC Davis, California, United States - 1_2617_0518 | ecosystem: Host-associated > Mammals > Digestive system > Stomach > Rumen | place: USA... | reverse complement strand
TACCAATACTTGTACAAGATGGGAAATTAACAGATGCTAGAGAGGAACAATACTAAAAAGCATTATTTTTAATATTTATACAAGCTGGGAAATTAACTGATGTTATAGAAGAACAACTATAAAAAGCACCACTACCAATACTTGTACAGGATGGGAAATTAACAGTAGTTAATGATGGATATGAGCAAAAAGCATAGTCTCCTACTACGCTTATTCTATCATTATTATACACCGACAATGTCCTCGTAATTAATCCATCTTCATTGCCCCATCCACCACCAGAAATCTATTCAATAAAATCTGGGTACTAATCTAATGTTGCGGAATTAGGAATATCTACTCCCTTTTCTCCTATAGCCGACCTAATATTAGTCTTGGCTGTCTAAAGCCTTAAAATCTGAGATGAAATACTCATAAGCTTCACCTCCTCTTAAATCTCCGAAAGAAGCGACTCAAGGTCGCCAATTTCGGATTCAACATTCTGCAATCTGGACATGATTCCGTCCAGTTTATCCTTTACCGCCTTAAGCGCCATCTTCAATTGATTTAAAGTAATTAACACGAAATCACCTCCTATTATCCTACTACGGATTCATCAACAATCGCTGAGTCAGCAGTTGCAACAGACTCAAGTAATCCAATCTGTTTTAACATATCTTCTACAACATCATCAGTCGCTATATATTCGCCTATACGTTCGAATTTATCATTGTTATAAATCCATTCATCATATCCATTTGTTGGGTCTACATAAACACTAGTTCCAATACCAGATTCACCAATAACAGCAGAGCCAATTTTGGACTCAGTTATTTGTGGTTTTCTCGGTACGAGATATATACTTTTTTCATCACCAGCGAGAGTCGGCACTAATGTGGATGTATCATATTCTTCGGTAGTACAGATATGATAGTTTATACCACCAGCATTTGCATCTACATAAGCCTTGGTCGCAACGTCCATATCATTAACAGGAGCAACTCCGACAGTAAGTTTTCCAGCAAGAACCTCATTGCCGTTCCAATCAAGAGTACGTGCATTAGTGCGGTTTGTTATCCATTGGCGGCTATCGTCATCATAGTAACGTGTGCCGTTACCTACAATTTCAACATAATTACCTCTTTTATACGCATTTTCTTCAGACTAATCTTCGGCATTATATTCTCCAAATACGTGCTGTGCATAATGATTAGCAATGGTGTTATACCCCTCAACGTGTGAGTACAATCCAGAAGCGATCGAACTATTCCCCTCAGCATGGGATGAAGCCCCAGAAGCAGTCGTATAACTTCCCTCAGCATGGCTCGACTCCCCTTGTGCTTTAGTATTGTTTCCCTCAGCATGGGCTTGATAAGAGGTCGCTTGAGCATAATAACCCTCAGAATGCGCATATGAAGCTGTCGATTTTGTGGTATATCCTTCAGCATGAGAATAATATCCACTAGCTTCCGAATATCCACCCTCAGCGTGGCTTGTGTGTCCAGATGCTTTTGTGTGAGAACCTTCAGCGTGCGCTTGACGATCCGTTGCTTCAGAGTTTTCTCCTTCTGCATGGCTGTTAGCCCCAGTGGCTTTAGTTGAAATACCTTCGGCATGAGCTTGAGATTCGCTTGCCGTAGTCGAACATCCTTCGGCATGAGATGCATACCCACTTGCATTGCTACCAGCACCTTCGGCATGTGTCGCTGTTTCAGATGCGACTGTGTTGTTACCTTCGGCGTGCGATCCAGACCCTAGTGCTTTTGTCCCACTTCCCTCGGCATGAGAATATGAACTCGCCGCCATATTGTTTGCGTAATCATTGAATATTTCCGAAGTTTCTTTGCCTTGATACGTTTTTTCATTGTATGTGTATGTTTGGTTTAGAGTAGATTTACCAGGTGAATATTTAGTGCTAAGTGGGGTGTATACGGATTTAAGCTCTGTAATTTTGATTGATGTATATTCCGTTTGACTGAAAAGTTTCATAGAATATGTTTTTGTGTTATAGTCATAAATCTCTAGAAAATAAAATGGGTATTCGACAAAATTCACATCTCCCATAGTCTAACTAGAATAATAGGTTGGTGGAATAAATGGGATAGATGTTTTATAATCATCTAATTCAAAAATAATCACCAATTCATCAAACTATAACAACGCATCAGTTCCAGGAAGGTCATATTCGAATAATATTTTATCAACTGTTGTTGTATAAGATGTCCCAGATTTTTTCGTAACAATGATATCAAAACTATCTGTTGTAAAATCACCATTTGGTGGATAATAAGCAATGTCATATTTTCCATAATTGTCAATAGCTCTAGTAAGTTCTATTGTTTCATTGGTCGATGAATTAACATACTCATAATTGTTTGAAACTTTGGACATTGTATATTCAACACCGCCAATCGATATCTTTAATGTTGAATCATAAACGTTATCAACAAGATCAATCAATCCGCTATAGTATTTTTTCCATTGACCAGTTGTATCTGGGATATTGTATTTTTCTGTGTATACATCATCTACCCAATGGGTTCTATTCTCAACATAACCATCTTCGCCCTATGAAGCATTCCAATCTGCTCCGCCAGGTTTAATAGTTACGTCACCTTTCTGGCCATTGACAGAAGTTACAACATTACTAGCAACATCTTCTGCTATCTGTTCTTTAATCTCAGTGATTTCTTGTTCTGTCCAATAGTCTGTTCCCTTGACAGGGGTATAACCGTCATCGCCCTTGTCACCTTTTTCTCCTTGAACCCCCTATAAACCACGCTCACCTGGGATTCCCTATTCTCCACGTTCTCCCTATAATCCACGTTCTCCCTAAGGCCCCTATATTCCCTATGGTCCTCGATCTCCAGTGTCCCCTTTTGGACCTTGAATACCCTAGATACCCTATGGCCCACGTTCGCCAGTTTCGCCTTTTTCACCACGTTCGCCTTGGATTCCTTGAGGGCCACGCTCACCTTGTAATCCACGTTCTCCCTAAATACCTTGCGGGCCACGCTCACCAACGGCACCACGGATTGAAGTGGTAGTCATACTAGTGCCATCAGTATAGTGGATAGTGAGAGTGTAATCTGGATTCTGCGTAATACGATTAATTCCATTACCAATAAGCGATGCAAGCCACTCTTCCTCTGTGCCTTCAAATCCATCTAATACTGCAAGATCATAGGCTGAGTAACCACGTAGCACTGCATTTGACAATGCCCCAGCAACAACTAATTCGGACAATTGTCCAGTTAATTGTCCAGTTAAATTTGCCATTGTATTCACCTCCAATTTCCTACTTCTGGTGTGATTTTAAATTTCGCTGGGCCAACAATCGTATTGACATATCCATTAGTCAGCGTAATTTCAATATCATACCAGTACGTTCCCGCTTCGAAATCAGTGTCTTCGGGATTTAATCGTAACTCTAGTGTATCATTCGGTATAATTTTAGAAACAAGAGGTTCCTCATCATCGGAAGTACTTGTCTTTAGCGCAAATCTTATTACATCATTAGGATCTGGAACATAGTCATCGCCATTTGCGTCCTATATTGTCAGTGCAGTCCACAGAGAATCTGCACGAGTAACTGAAATTATATTTTTCTTAATCCAACTAGACATTATTATCACCCCCTTCATTTTCATCAACTTGTTTTAAGTTAACAAGTTAATATGTTAATCAACAATCTTCCATTCCATACTCGCCGGAATACATTTGTCATGTATAAAACCATTTTTCCCACCGACAAGTTCATAGCTTGCAACCAAGCCATCGAATGCTTCTTTTTCCATACGATTCCAGTAGCCACGTTCATTGTAATAACGATAGCTCTGTCCAATCCTATCACGAAGCATATTACGTTCACGTTCATCATTGTGTTTTTGCATATTCTGAACGGACGTTGATATATTGTTAACGGATTCCTCAAGACGGGACATACTTTCGATTACTAGTCCAATCTTATCATCCTATTCCGTATTATGTTCTTTTAGTGATTCCAAATCTTCCTTCTACTCACGTTTCTCACGCACCCATTTCGTCTCAATTCCCATCCAACCAAATACTTCCACAATAGCCTTTTTTAGAACACTGAAACCAATCAGAATAGCGGCGAGAGCGAGGATTAACGATTTAAAATCAATTTCTAAAATAGCTTTTATATCGTTCATGTGTACCTCCTCATAAATAAGAGAGGAGTGCGTATAACACCCCTCTCAAATATCAAATCTAAGTTATCAAGCACACAATCCCAGAATCTTTGAGTTTTGCCACAAGATTATCGGCATTTGTTCTAGAACTAAAAACACCAAGCTGAACAATATATTCTCCGTTAATTTTAACAACTTTAGCATCGAATCCTTTACTTTTTACTTTTGCAGCCATATTATTAGCGTTATCATTCAGTAGATATGACCCCGCTTGAACACGATATTGAGTTACAGTCGGAACGGCAACGTTTTCCTTAATCCGCATAATCTGAGCAATCTTATATCCACCACATGTAAGTGGAGATACCCAACGGTAGAATTTCGCTCCGTTGCCAGATCCATGACAATTGTTATGACCAGAATCGAAGGACGTATTGTTGCCAAGATACATGTTCGTATGACTGAATGTCTCGTAGCAGATGATGTCTCCAGGATGCAGTGTGCCATCTTTGATGCACTGATTAACGGTCTTTGTGTGTATATCTATAATGTCAAAATACTTTCTAGCTTCTGCCTATGCAGTTGGAGTCAACCACTTGAATCCTCCGATAGTACCATACCAGTTGCAAGAATAACTGTCTGGAATTACACCAGCATTACGAAGAATCCAGTAAACACCGCCAGAGCAATTGGCTTTATAAACACCTTTCTTTCTAGCTTTAGCAAATGTTCTCTCACCAGACCCAGCATATTTCCATTGGTGTCCAGCATCCAAATCTTTCAACATCTCCTCGCCAAGTTCAACAGCAGATGCACAAACTTTCTACCAATTTAGCAGCACAGGTTTATACACAGCCTTATTTGTTTCGATGTTGTAAACATTATATCCCCAATATGTATCTGCTTGCTTCATTGCATTAGATAATGAAGAAAATAACCCGATTTGAGAATCAACATTTTTAAGAGTACGTCTTACCGCATAAATCTCTTTAGCTAAGACTTTTGGCGCAGAATATATTACTTGTCCATCTGGCGAAAACACCTTGCAATCTCCACCTTTAGCTTTCGCAGCTTCAATAGCATTATTCTTGTCGGTATATGCACCAGTTTGATTAACGTATTTTCCACCTTTATAGTCTGTTGCTACACGATAAAATTCTATTTCGGTAGTAGGAGCAGTCTGAACTGGGAAGATTTTCTCTCCAGTTTCAATGTCAAACACATAGTATCCTGGGTTAGTAGTAGCCATTGCTTTGGCGTTATCAAGCACACTAAATGCTCCAATCTAATTAACAGGTTTACCGTCTTTTAGTTCTTTCGCAACACGGTATCTGTCAATATTTGTTACTTTAGATTCCATAACTCCTGCCTCCTTGTCATATTTGGTGAGATTATATTGGCTAATAATATTCAATACTTTCTGTATGTACGCAGGATCTGTAGCATATCCGCCTTTGCTAATAATCGTAATCACTTCCGCAGGATTTGCTTTGCCAACAACCGCCCTATATTTATACCCAGAATCATTTTTGACGTGCGTCAAGAACATTTCATAATCCAAAATACATGTTTTATAATCTGGGTAAACACGGAAAGAATCGGTAATATATGTAAGCTTGCCACCATAGTACTCTGGCGTTACCTTACTAAACGATGTGCCATTCCAAACACTGAAATTTTGCCAGGTCGAGTTGAGGAGGCTTGACTTTAATCCGAATAAATTGTTTCTTTTTGTTAATTCGATTGCATCATTTGCAACACCGCCGCCATTTTCCAAGAAAGCTTGACTTATAATAACACTAGGCAATATCTTTGTCTTTGGATATAACTCAACTGCAATCTTAGCGACTTTAGCGATATAATCTTCCTTAGATGCTGGGATTCCTTTAGCCACAGTCGTATCAGCTGGGCTAGAGACAGCATCAGCGATACCATAAATAACTTTCCCATTTTCGTCATATACAAAGTATCCTGGGTTCGCTTCGGCAGCTCGTTTAGCACCATCAAGTGTCCCTGCGAAGATTTGAGATTTTTCATCCGCCCAAGATTTACGGACACGATAGAGTGGTTGGGCATCAATTGCCACGCCACCATAATATGTCATAATTTTTGCCTTAAACTTTATCCACGCATCATTATCAATAACAAATGGGTTTGGACAGATTTTTGCATTAACATGATAGTGCATGATTACATGATTAATATCAATATCTAATTCTTTCATTAAATGCGCTACTAACTGTGCTGTGCTGTCAATAGTTGCCTATTCGAAATACCAATCAGTATCAGTGGCGTTCATTGTTTTGGTAGATTTCTTTCGAACACACATTTCAATCCCAATACTATTCTTGTTTGTGCATACCCCATAGTATTTACCACCATCATTCTGTCTCCAAGTTGATTGATAACTACCACCACAGTGCCATGAATAATAGTTATAATAATCATTTCCTTGCCAAATATCGCCAGCAAATCCAACCCAAAAATCGGCTGATGCTCCAACATTTGTAGATTTATAATAATCAGTATTCGCTTTAGCGTCTCCAAGTGCTCCAACGTAATGTATGACGATATACTAGATATCTTTTTTACTTCGTTTTAGGGCAGTATGATTAATGCTCATGAGATTTTTATTAATTGAAACCATAAACATCACCCTCCTTAAAAACCAAAACCGCCCCGGTTAAGAGGCGGTTTCGTATTATTTAATAACTTTATCAACAACTTTATCCAGTTGCTTATTTGCATACGCTTGCATTCCATCAAACGCTTTCTGAACCACATCACCAATGAATTCCCTAGTAATGAATATCTTCAGCGGTGCTGGCACAAGATTTGTAAGCATATCAACAGCATATTCAAACTTCTAATTTCCAGCCTTTGTGTACGCTTCATACTGCTTTTCAGCACTATTGATTGCATACTTAGCATGTTCGACAAGCTTTACTCTTTCTTTGAAATAGGTTACTAAGAACCCAAAAACAACCCATAAAATTGTAGTTAAAACGCTATACCAATTTGCGCTAATCCATTCCATCATAATTATTCCTCCTTAATCAATCATCAGAAAATGATTCTGATAATAGTCTTTAATATACGCTATAGCCATATCCATTCTTCCATTCGTAAGATGGTGGTCATGGATATACTGCTCGTAGTCATCGTACATCTCAAGTATATCGTCCATTGATTCTTTTGACGTAGTTCTTCCAGAGCGTAATTCATCCGAGAAATTCAGTATCTCACGGCGCATACGCTTAATTTCTTTTGCCTCATCTTCAGTTTTCATGTCTGTTACTGTGGTTGACAATACGGTGACTAGATTTTTAATATCATTCAAGTCACCACATAATTTTTCTTGCGACTCTTTTAGTGCAGAGATATCCTTATCCTGCGCTTCTTCACGAATCATAGCACGAGTCTTTAATCCAAATTTTTCTGCGATGTATGTTAGTGCTTTGATAATAGTAACTGCTACCAAAATTGCCGCAACAATATACAGGATTCCCTAGCTATGATTCAACTCCCAAAACTTAGTTACATCCGACATTTCGTTCACCTCCTTTGAAACGACATTAACAAGTAATCCATTTAATCCTTTTTGTCCTAAAGAGTCCACACATAGTGTGGCTTCTCTTCTCCAAAGAAGATCCATCTCAGATAGTCATCTAGAACAATACCAAATGCACACAGGGGCAAAAATATCAGTGCAAACTGCCATGATACCTATCCGAACAAGTTTCCTGGTAGGTTCGAATAGTCCCACACATTCCACTTGAATATCAGATTGACCCAACAGCCAACTACGAATTCAGAGGCAATTGTGAAAAACCAAACCTTGAATAGCTGTTTCCAGAATGATTCTCCCCATTCGGTTATTTCATTCTGTTCGCCAGCGAATAAAAAGACCACCCCACCGAGAAGAAACATGCTCCAATGCGAGTATCCTCTAAATAACACTTCGGCGAAGTAATAAATCGCTCCGCCGACAATGAATAAAAATATATACTTAAAAATGTTTTGTATTTTAGTATTTGAAATCATCGGTATCACCTCATCATAATAAACGTACAGCCTTGATAACAGACATTCCGCCATCTGGTCCAGGAAGAGATGATGTCCCCCCAACAGTATAAGTGGTGTTTGCAGTCGGAGATACAATATATGTGGTCGTTAGTGCGCCCCAATTCCTAGCAGCCGTATAAACACAAACTTGTGACTCAGTAAGCATTGTACTATCCGTTGGTGATGCACCAGTATAAAATGCTATCCTATTATTACGTGAAGTTCCAGACCCAGAAGTACTAAATACAAATCTACCCCAAAGTAAGTAAGTTCCAGGTGTAAGCGTTAATTGTGCTCCTATTGCTGGAGTTGCACCAATGGTATTCGATGATGAAATAGCGACCGATTTGGAAGCTGATTGTACAGTATTTCTCTTAGATAATTCAATCATTGAAATATTATCATTAAAAACGACATCACCGCTTGTCCGAAAACCTCCTTTTGAATATATATAACCAGACTGCTCAAGTCTGTATGTTTCTTCTTGAGTAGAAGTATCATTGTTATATATTCGTTGAATAGACATGGCCGAAAAACTATCTAAATAATATGCATTTATTGGTTTTGCATAGAAGAATATTGTAGAAGTGTTTTCGCTACTTCGAATACTACAAAGAGTGCTGATCTTTCCGCCAGATCCATTTATTGTATATGGAGTTTCGTATACTACCTAGACATCAGCATTAAGCAGAACCTCACCATAAGGTACGATACTGATTGGCTGATATACCGTAGTGGTCCCAGTGATATTTACATGTTTTGATGTAGTCACAGATATTGTTTTACCATCCGTGTCCTAATACTCATATGTATATTTAATTGTAGCGTTTCCAACGAATCCAGTTATCTTAACTCCAATAGTAATATAAAGGTTATTAGAATAATACCCAAGCCTATTCTCATGAACAGGGCGAGTTGAAAAATCTACGCAAATAGCTGCATTTGTTCCAGGTTTAATGATGTATGTGTTCGACGAATCCTACTTTGTTATATCTTCAGATGATGTAATCCCAGAGTACAAATAAGTAGTATTTTTAACTATTCCACTGTTATTTTGCATAATAGAATAACTATTCCCCGCAAATTTATCAGAACTCAACTCCCAACCGCCAATTACACCTGACTTGCTATATAACTATCCATTCATACCTATTCTAAAATCACTTCCTACTATCAATTTATATTGTGTTGGAGTAGATAAATAATCACTTTCTACGGTAGATTCAGTTATAACTATATCTCCGCTTGCTGGCTCATTATAAAGCACAGTCTAACCATCAAAATATGCACCTTCTGGAGCAATACAAAGAGTAGTGTCTCCAGAACCATATGTTAAGTATCCATTTTCCAATGTGAAACCACCAATAGTGCCACCATATAGATTAGCAGAAGATGCATAGATATCTCCCGCGTTACTAACTCCGAACTTACTCCCTATTGCAAATCTAAGTCCAGTTCTAGTAACATTATTTATCGTTCTATTAAAATCAGTCGTTGAGAGAGTAACACTACCATTTGTCACGCCACTATCAACTGTACCTGAATATATTTTACCAGATGTAATTGTCCATCCAGAAGTTCCGCCGATGTAACCTGTACTAACAACTAACCCAGAACCATTCAATTGAGCAACGGTGTTATTAGCTGAAGTATTATCATAAAATCGTAAACCATAGTTTTGATCTAATGTTATTGCCTTTCGGCCATTTACTCCGTGATAAAAAGTGGTAGTAGATCCGTATGAAACTAAAGTATTAGTGCCTTTTAATAGCTTAAACCCATTACTGTCAATGCTGATATGATTACCGCCTTCCTGCCCCAAAACGATAGTCGCCCCGTATGAGGCATAAACATTTTCCATACGTCGCATTTCTATTCCAGTAGATGTTAATCGCATATTATATCCTGTAGAAGCCGTACCAGTTTGAGAAAGAACTAAGCCATAGTCGGCATCATAATAAATATAATTAGTTGCAGTCCCTGCGGCAGCGGCCGCAGCAGTATCAGCCTGTGTAGTAGCATATGTTTGAGTTGCGACAGAGGAACCGCCAATGGATAAACTATAGGCATTAATACGAACATCTGTTCCATCAAAAGTAATGTATGAAGAAGTACCTGTTCCAACTCCAAATTTACCATTTGATCCTAAATAAAATCCAGCAGAGCTACTATTATATTCAGAATGAGAGCCAGAGTATATAGCATTGGATGTAATATTAATATTTCCAATCTTACCAGAAGATACTAACAACCCATTTTCATTTAATTGTGCAGCCAGTGTTGACCCGTCAAGTTTGTACATCTATAATCCGTTCGAACTATCTAGTGTCAAAGCGGCCTTACCAGAAGTACCGTGGTAAAGAGTAGTGGTAGAACCATAATTTGCCAAAAGAGTATTATTATTATAAACTCCCATTCCGCTCCCGGTGAGCCTTATATTCCCTCCGGCGGACGTTAAATCAGATGTGCTACTTACTTCGGATTGAGAGAGTACTAATCCATTCGTAGCATCAAAATACATAAAAGTTTTGGCAATCTCATCAATTGGCATGAACTTGCCGCCGAAATACATATAAATCGGGTGCTTTTCTTCGAGCCATATTGCCGTAGCGGAATAAGCCGTCCCAAGATACATGTAATGATAACCATCCGCAGAAGTAGGTACGGTCTGAGTTAACGGTGCAGTTGACACGGGGGTAAATGTGTTACCAGAAAGTGTACCCTTGATATACACGGGTTTATACGCAGTCATTGAAATACTCTGAGTCGTAGTTACCGTGAAGGGTATAGTTATATAGTTATTCGAACCAGTACTATTCGCACCAATAGCGCCAGCGGCGTAAAGAATTGGCATAGTAACATCAAAGGCGTTGCCTAATTTCAAGTGTTCAAATGTATAAGACGAAGAACCTACGATTATATTCCCCGCAACTATTGCGTTTGCGGAAGCTTTAATAGTCGCATTATATATTGTCCTGTCATAAGTATTACTGTCGTAATTAGCGTCCGCCCACCAACCTTTAGTTACCGTGACTGAACCGATTGCGACATTTTCTCTGTACGTGAGAGTCAGGATATTCCCCGCTCCGTAATGAGAAGTAATTCTCGATATTCCGCCGTAAAAACAAGGGATACAATCTGTAGTTGTGCCATCAGCTAACGTCAGGGTCAGACCAGTTCCACTAGCGGCAGAACCGCCTGTAGGCGTATAAGACAACTAGTCGCTTGAGCTATATGCAAATGGTAACCAGTATCGAATCTGTAATCCATCGGTTAAAGCCGTGATGTAGCTACTTGTGCCTGTCCATCTGGACGTGGCCGCTGTTTGTGTTCCAATAATTGTTTCCTGCAGCGCCGCCTAAGCATTTGCAATAGCTGTGTTCATACTAGTTGTTGTCGGAACAGATGTCCCAGATATTGAGAGTGATGACACATTTAATGACAAAGACCCGTCCGATGTTTTGTATACAAATTTATTGCTTAATGAAAGACCATTGTCTCCGAGATAAATATTACTATTCCCAGAAGTGCCAAGTGTTGCGTTCCCTTTGTATAAAGATGTTGCGGTAAGTGTCCAAGGCCCAATTTTGCCAGTACCGTCACTCTTGAAATACGTTACTCCGCCAGAACCCAACGAAATGTAATCTGTTCCAATATAAACGCCAGCAACAGCCGTATTATACGCCGAGTGAGTACTTGAATACATTTTGCCAGAGGTAATGGTAAAACCTGAAGTTCCACCAATGTAACCTGTGTCGGCTTTAATAGTACCTGTCACAGTAGCCGAGGTTGCGGTTAATGCCCCCGCAGCTGTGACCTAGAACTTATCAGTAACACTTAACCCATTGTCACCAAAATACGCTGCTCCGGCAGTAGCATTACCCATGGTAGCATTGGTTTTGTAAATCGAAGTAGCAGTCACTGTCCAAGGCCCAATTTTACTGTCTGCCCCAGCGGTGAGAGTACCCGAAATAATAGCTGATCCAGCGTAAATAACACCATCACCTGTTACACCGAATTTGTCGCCTATAGCAAATCTCAATCCCGCACGAGAAGTGCTATTAATTGTCCTCGTGAAGTCAGCAGACGAAAGTGAGATAGAATTATCAGCATTTGAGGTCACGGCGACATTAAGCGTCTTGATAGCGGTAGAATTGATTTCAAATCCGCCGATAGCGCCAGAAGTAGCCGTTATTTTTCCAGTAAGATCAACAGCTTTTGCAGTTATAACTCCGCCAGTAATATTAACAAATGTATTAGCGTCTTTGTAATTTCTTATTCCATTTGTACCAAGATAAATACCAGCAGATGTTGAAGTCATAGAGTCGGTGTTGTTATAAAGCTTCGTATCACCGATTGTCCAACCGCCGATTTGACCTTCAGTTGAAACGATTGCTCCCTCAAAGTAGCCCATACTCGTATGAATACCCCAAAGCGGGGATGTGGTTGATAGCGCCGTTCCATTAAATGATAAACCAACAAGGTTACCTACAGTGACAGCTGGGGTAGCAGAAGTGCCACCATATACTTTTATTGTAGGTGATTTATTTGCAGCATCATAACAATTAATCAAAATCCCAGCAGGAAAATAATTATTGCCCTCTTTTCTCTCATATACCATAACAGTAATATCATCAAAATCTGATAAAGTCGAAGTAGCGGTAATATTTGCAATGTTCCCTCCAGTTACCTAAACAGATAGAGATCCATTTGAAATATTTGAAATTGTCCCACTCATGGTTTCCGTTGCAACACCTTTTATTTTCCCGCTTACTTTTACTCTCGATCCAGATGACCATACAATACCAGCCATATTTGATGTTGAGATAGAAGAATCGGTGATGCTAATTGTTAATGTACTTCCTGATTTCGAACATGACATAGCCGTAGTGGTTGAGGTCTCTCCGTTAAATCTTGCCGGAAATCTTAATGTCGGGGCAATTCGCATTATGCCATCTACCACATGCTATATTTCAAATTCGAAATCATGTGCCCAAAATGTGTCCGTAACATCTAATGTATGAATAGTTGAAGTTGTGCTGTTTAACGTTGTTATTGCCCCAGTCGCCGCCGTTAATAGCGTGCTAACAGTTAGATTTTTAGGCACCGTAAGCGTGCCACTAGCTGTTTCCTAAATCCTACTAGTGTAATCAGCCGTACTATTATTGTAATGAAAATCTATATATGGAGTACTACCATATAATTCTATTCCATTTTTACCAACAATCTGATTATTCGCAGTGAGAACACCAGTGAATGTACTAGCCCCAGTGACAGCTAATGTGCTACTTAATGTTGTAGCCCCAGTAACAGCCAATGTGCCAGACAATGAAAGGGAAGCCAACGAAGCTGTCCCCGAAATTGAAACATCATTAAAATAAGCCGTGTTTAGAAACCTACTAGCTCCATGCACGACCAAATTAGATAAAATAGCCAAGTATTTTGCCCCCTTTCAAAAAGAAGAGAGGCCGATTACTCAGCCTCATTAACAGTATTAGTAGTTGTATCCATAAAGGATAACATTGTAAGATCTTCAATGCTTAACTTCGTATCATCCGGCAGACTCTCTACGAACTCATCGAAGTCAACACAATTCAATTCAACCTTATTTTGTTCCATAACAATCTCATTCAATTTGTTATTGAGTTCATCTACTGCCTCACGATATTCATCCATGTATTCATCTTTGATTTTCCTAGCAGCTTCAGTTACTTCTGCACCAGTTTCATCAACCTCTGGCTTGCCATCTGCACCAATCTTCGGCTGCATAATTTCATCAGAATGCTCTTCGTCAAACCATTCGCTCTGTAGCTTTTGAAGTTCTTTATTCCGAAATTCTTCATATTCTTGAGCAATCGGAGTCAACTTCTTAAGGTTCTTGCTCAGATTCCACTTAAACTTAAGCGGCAGGCAATCCATCTTTTCGGTATCTGAGGTAAACTGGTTGAGGAACGCATAAATGTTTAAACATTCTAAACAAGAAAATTGTTTTTCAATCATCTTCATATTTCTTTCTCCTTTTTAATCTTTTATTAATACTACGATACATTTTAATTTCTAACTTATTCCTAATAGCGAGAGCTTTTTCAAGTTCATTTGTTACGACCTCATATGAAAATATATTTTTGTAACATAATTTCTAATGTCGTTTTAGCATTGAAGTAAATGTTTCTGCGCAACATGATCCACCATTCGTTTCTTTGTTTATAAACTCTATAGTGTCATTTATGCCTAACGTATACATAGTTTTTCCAGCAACTGTTACTTTTAATATGATGCTATTATCTCTATACTTATTATCATAATAACACCAGCCAAAATCATACCCCTTTTTTAGAGATTTCACAATTGTTGGTCTCGCTCTATGATATTTTTCGGATAATTCTGGAATGCTTAGTAAATTATCCATATAATCCATACATATTTCTTTTACTATATTTTTCGTTGCATATATATCACATTCTCGCCAATTAATGTCTTCTTCGTGGAAACCTAGGATTTTCGGTAATTGTGATTTCAATATGCTATTTTTAATATAATCACTATGTGATTGCCTTGCGTCTATAACTATATAATTATATATTCCATTTTCTCTGGCTATTTGCTCTTTTATAATGTCATTCTTTTTAATCTCTTCTAATGTTATTCCATTAAGATATTCGAATCCATTTCCATAATGTTGCATACCATGAGCTTCAATAATCATCTAGTATTTGGCTATGTAAAAATCATATATCTTATATTCAGCATTGGGATTAATCTTACACGAAGAATACTGATAATTATAGTCTACGCCAAGCTAATCTAAAAACTATGCCATATACTTTTCTGGATAACTATTATGATCAGAGCACTCACATTTAAAAGAACCGTTCCGATATATATCGTTTATCATTGCCATGTTTTGTGATACCTTACCACATATCGGGCACTTAGGTATAATCGATACGTTCGAACATGGGGTATATTGCTTTGCCTCATGCACTCCTCCTTGAAAAAAATCAATCATCCATGGCGCTTTTGCAGTAATGTCATTTACTCCAAGAATGATATCTTTTCCACAACAAACTGGGCAGTTTGGGTGAGCAATAAGCTCTCTTTGAGACTTGGTAGATATACAACCACATTTACTACATAATACCTAATAAACAATAACAGATTTAGAATTTGGGTTACTACCCAATAAAGCTCCATTTTGGGGAGTTCGTATACCAATACCAATTATCTTCAAATCTGAAATATCAGTATGAATAATTTCTCCAATATTACGAGTTTGCTTTGGCTTTCGATGGTTTTGTTTTGTATAGTCTCTCACTAAACCCAACATAGATAATCTTATATTATTATCCATGATGGCTCTAAGGCCACACCATTCAATAATGTCATTGTATTGCAATAACACATATCGGCTGGTATTCTCTTTTTTATAATCTAATATCTTCATTTGGCCAACAACCTATCCATCGTTATAATTGAATGAAAATGAATACCCAACAGAGTGTTGCCAGTCTATAGCCGACTTATGGTGTGGCAAATTACTATAATCTGCATTAAATTTTCCCATTAATAATACCTCATTTTATAAATTCCATATTCAGTTGTTAAAACCATATTTAATTGTTAAATCTATATTCAGTTGTAATTATTCCTCGGAGGGATTTTCCTCTTCATCGGAGCCATCCTCTGGTTCTGGTTCAATTTCTGGCGTCATAGCATGTGCCATAGCCTCAGCGATCGCCGTGGCAGCAGTCATAATCTCATCATAACGTTCCTGATACTCAATTGGAAGAGTAGTATCCCAGTTAATTGCAAGAACATCTTCCTTGGTCTCACATGCTCTAATCATGCAATTCAACATGTTGCATTTCGTTGTGATACGAGTGAGCCTCAGTTGTAAAGTCATGTAAATAATCATAATTTGTGAGAATGTATAGTTGTTACACATATGCCCACTACTATGGTATGGGATGTAATCCAGGTCAAAACCTAAAGATTTTCCAACAAATGCCAAGAATGCTGCATTAGTCAAATTAATTTCGTCGTCTGAATCGTCCGTGAAATACTCCTGAGTTCCATCTGGGAATACAACCATCGTTCCCTCAGATATCTCCGCCCTACAAACTTCCCCAAGTTCCTTAACCTTCCAAGCTTTTACTTCTTCCAGCGTCATCTTATCAATATCTATAACTGGATTAATTTGCTCGTCAAGTCTTTGAACCTGTGCCAC
>Ga0326512_10001744_pt1 | contig 16429 bp, 20 predicted proteins | sample 1_2617_0518_D_FD_203652 | JGI IMG/M metagenome (GOLD analysis project Ga0326512, IMG submission 203652) | Bovine rumen microbial communities from UC Davis, California, United States - 1_2617_0518 | ecosystem: Host-associated > Mammals > Digestive system > Stomach > Rumen | place: USA... | reverse complement strand
CCCCTCCAAAATAGCTTATTGGAGTATTTGAAATTCTTGCCATAAGACTTTCATAGCTTGGTATTACTATATCTTCAGCAACTTCAAAATCATAACCTGCAGAGTTTTTAGTTTTGCGTACTGGAAGATTGAAGTCTGCGGCCGCAAGTCTTGAAACCTTTTCAAAATAATTAGCCATTATTCTACCTCATAAGTTACAGTTGCTGCAACATCTGGTTCTTTAATACTAGTAAACACTTTAGTTAAATTAACTTTGTAGTACTCGTCAATTACATCACCTTTAGATTTTACTTCCTTCTTTTCACTACTGTATTTAGTGAGTACATACTCACCTGCGGTTTTAGCTTCTTCAATAACGCCTTTAGCTTCTGCTTCACTATCCGCGCGATAAGTTTCTACTGTTTGAATTAAATATCTCATTGCTCTAATACCTCAATTTCTATATTTCTATTGGCATATTCTGTTGCCAATGTCTTTTTTATTTGTTCTTTGAATCCCAAACAAAACTCTTTGGGGCCAACCAAGGTTATACTGGAAATTCGAGAATCTCGTGCCGCAAATCCAGCTATTTCGGAACTTGGTAATTGTACTAACCCTACAGTTTCCCCACTAGCGTCAACAACAGTTATTGTATGTTCTAATGTAAAATTAAAACAGTCTATAATTAATTTGTACATTGTATCACTCCATTATTATAAAGAAATAAGTACATAACCATTGGGTCAGAATCTACTGGGTGAACCCAAATTTCTATACCTTCTCCTGAATTATTTAATGAAACTGATTTAATAGCTCCGATATAATGAAGGCAATCAATAACTTCGTCTACTATAGTATTATAATCTTCTTTAAATAATGGGTCTACATGAAAAACTGTATAATAATTTATATCTTTGCATAAAAGCATATAATAAGTTGTTCTATCACAATCCGTATATTTCTTTATTATATCTTTTGCTTCTTGCATTTTTTCTTCATTATTTTCTATATTTTCTAATTGCGCTATGATTTGTTTATTTATATCATAACAGCTCATACTTAAACCACCATTAGCTTTAAGTAATTCCCATTTACCATTTCTATATTCATAAAGTTGCCCGGTTTCTGGACTATAACCTCTTTGTCCCTCTTCGGGGTCGGTTATAATTTTCTGGTTTTCATCTCTATAAGTAATATTTATTTTTGCTTTCATTCTTTTCACTCCTTTAAATATATATTATTATAACATATATTTTAAAAAAAGTCAATCTTCTTCTATTGTTTTTTTATACAAACCGCAATGACAAATACCAGACTCATTCATTTCAACGAATTCTTTACACATACATTTTGTATCTGGAGTTTTAGTGCGGCGGCAGGGGCAATAGCCATCATTAGCTTTTACTGCTTCTTCAAGCTCTTTGCTACCTATTTTTTCTATTTTAATCATTACGAAACCCTCCTTGCATATTGATTGGGACTCGCTAATTCTACGCCAAGAGTCTCATCATAATGTTTTTCTTGATTTGGGATATAACGCCCAAACTTAATTATTATATTAGTAAAATTATTTATAATACTTTTATAAACAGGGTTATTTGTTAATTCTTCTTCTGTATAACCGGTGTATATTACTATATCATCTTCGGTATAATTACGAAATAAAAGTATCAAACTAACCAATTCAATTTCTGAATCAATTGGCTCTAAACCGCCAAAAACTATGGCGTGAGTAATAGGGTTATTTATATATTTAGCTACTATTTTTTCGGCAGATATTTCTATATCTGGCTCATTAGTGAGTGTACTGTTTTGACAAACAGTACAACCCGCTTCTTTATCACATTTAAACGAACATCGAGGGAAAATTATAAACATTGAAGGTTTAAAATAATTACAAAAATCTTCTTCAATTATATTTTTAATTAGCATTAAACTTTCTCCCATCTACGCATTTTATATTCTGCTTTGCGCTCCTTTGAGTAAGTGCGGATTGGGGTATAAAATCCCACAATTCTGGTATATTCGGTCTCAACAGGGCCGCCGCAAATTGGGCAAACATCGCCGTAAAAAGCATGATTGTGTTTACAAGCTTGAATTTTTGTATTATAAGCAAAATAAGTAACACCTTGATTTGCTATATAATGGGTCATATCCCAAGCTTGTTCAAAACTATTAAATGGAGCTTCAATATTTGCATGCAAGATAGAACCACCATTACAATAACTATCAAAAGCAGAAGCTATTTTAATTCTCTCTTGGAGTGTTGTTTTTATACCAAGGGGTATAAATTGATTACCATATAATGGTAAATCATATATGTCTGCATCTGGATAAAAGAATTTATCTTTCTTCATAAGTTTAACTGCGGCCGTTTCGCCCATTCTGTTACTTTTAAGACCATTTAGTGATATCTCTATTAAAAGTAATTTGGTATAAAGATATAATATTTGGATGAGAAGTTAACCAACGTCTAAATTTACGAGTTTCAAAATTTAAATCTGTATCATATAATACCTAAAAACTCATATTATGTTTTAAAGCATATTGTGTGGCTGCTTCAATTTCTTGTTTAAAGCGTTCATCCTCTTTAGTATAAAGTAAGTGTTTTGAAGTTTTTAATTCATATAATTGTTTATCGTTAACTAAAAAATCTGGAGTATAATGATGAATATTATCATTTAAAGCAATTTGAAAAGGTTCTATTTCATATTTTATAACTTCACTATCTTGTTCTAGTTGAAGCATATAAAATAATTCCAATAAGCTTCGATAATAAAATTTTTTATTATTTTTAATAGACTAAAAATATCCCTAAATACCAGTTCCCATTGGACTATTTTGATATTTACCATCTGCCCAAGCCTATGATAATTTTTTACGAGTTTCTTTCGTTAGTTCATGAGTTGTATAATAGTTTTTTAATCCCTAGGATATTTTTTGCCTAATTTCAGGGGTGCGTTCATATTTGCCACTATTCTTTCTACCTTTTGATGCTTCACCTATTTTCTGTTTAGTTTCTTCAGAAAAAACTGCACCATAACGTGAATTTCGTCTACCAGCATTTTTTCCAGTTTCAATATTAGCCTATGGTATTTTTTCTCTATTCATTTTAGAATATGGCATATTATATAAAGCAGCGATTTCGGCTGTGGTTAAATAATATTCATCATATAAAATCTTAATACCGTATAAAGTTTTCTTTTTAATTTCTTTAATTAATGATAAATCTGTAATTATTAATTCTGGTTTTGTATTATGCTTAATCAAAATTTTATCTTCTAAAATTTCAACTGTTCCTATAATTTTACCAGAACTATTTTTACTTTCTCTAATCATTCTATCTTCTCCTTTTGTTTTTATATTTTCTATTATAATATAAAAATTATTGGAAAAGAATTTTATATCTTTGTCCATACCGAACAAATTCTTTGTTCACTAAATGGCGGGGAGCTTCTTCGAGACTCCCTCTCGAATTTTATATATAGTTCGAGTTCAGACTATCGCATCCTCACATTAAGTGAAGTTCCTTCATTTAGTCGTTCACGCTACCATTACGCTTGCGCCTTGTCAACCATAAACCCTGCCAAATTTATGGCACTCCAAGTCAATTAGAAGGAATTTTTCAATTGCGGTTTATATTTTATGCCGCAATGCCCCAGTGATATTTAGGGATTTGTTCACAGTTAATTTGATAGTTAGCACCTATATCCTCAAGGAACTTATCCATAGTAGATCTCATACGGGCAAATATTTGTTGACCAAATCTATAAGCATCTTTTGTGTAATAAGTATTTCCTAATTCATCTTGACGAGTATAGCCAAAATGTTTCATTGTTTCATAAATACCTATAAAACCTACAGTATTGTAAAGATGCTCAAAATCTACAAGACCATAAGAAAAGTTAGGTAATAAACCTTTTTCTACATTGCGTTCAATAATATGACGAACACAATCAAGTGCTTGAAGATTTAAATAAACTCTATTTTCAAGTTCTTTAAGATAATCTGCTTCGCTATTGGTATCGAGTGCTAAGCGAGCAAGATTAATGGTATTAACTTTAACAGAACCTACTTTTAATGCGGTTCCACCTACTGAATTGAAGTAACCCAGATCACGGATGTCTGACTTGAGCCTGCAGCAGTTTGAAAGCGAGTTTACAGAATCGTCTACAAATAAATTACTGTCAGACCATTTCATGTTATGTCTAATAGCCCATTCCGCGAATTCTTTATCAACAAATTCTCCGTTTTGATATAATAAAGAAATAGTGCTGACCGGGAAAGTTGACATATTGCGTGAACGTATTTTACTCATTTCCTCCATATAAATTTTTTGGAAATTTATAATTTCTTCTTCATAATCTATCATAAAAGTACCATCTGGGAAAAGCTTTCCTCCAAATAGTGCTTCAAAATATGGGTGATCGAATACTGAAGTATTCGTAAATGCGGATTGCTGGCCATCGCGCACATAAGGCTGATTAACGGCATAAATAAACCGCTGGAAATTCTGCCTTGCATAGGCCTCTTCGGCACCAGAAGTCTTAATACCAAGATAGTCTGCGTCTACGTCTTTCTTCCAAAAATAGAACATGTAAGGAATAAGGCTGGGTAATCCAACCGCTCCGCTAGATCTATTACTTGCAAAACCTATAAATTCTTTTATAAAGTCTACAAAAGTAATTAAGTGCTGAGCTGGCTCGGCATTAAAACCTTCGCCCAAGAAGTATAAACCCTTTTCAGCTAGGTCTTGGAGGTCATAGGCGAAACAATAGTGTTTAAAGGTTGATGTATCGGCATCGTGCATATAAGCCTTACCAGTCCATTCAGCTTCTAGCCAATCATTTGCAGCCTTAAATCCAAACTTCTTTTGCATTTCATAATAAATTTTATTAAATGCTAAAAGTTTTCTATGCGGTTTTGGCATTTCAGATAATAAAGTTACTATATCTTTATGACTTACATTACTGTTGCCGTCTATGGAAGCATCTGCTACAGTATCTTCGTCTATAAAATTATCTATAAAATCAACATGACTTAATTGTTTATCACCAAATCCATTGATATAAGCCATATCTTCCCCATAGGTATCTTGCATACGATTATATGCAGTTACAAAGTTTTTAGAAAGAGGAATATTAATTTTCATTGCTTTTTTCCTCCTTTTCTTTTATAAAATCTATAATTTGTTTAAATTCTAATTTTTCACCACTATCAAGTATTAAAACTGGAAGAGCATCTATATTTAATTCTTCCATTTTCTTTTCATCAGTGCAAATATCATATGGTATTTCGCTAACATTAAGTTTAAGTTTTACTACATTACATAATGGACAATCATGTTTTGTATATAGTGTCATCGTATTTTACTCCTTCCTGTGGTAACGCCCACACTATATATAAATTTTTTAAGTCATAAATTAATTATGATTACCCAATTTTTTCATCGTTCCAGATTTCAGCGTATTTATTGCCAAGAGTGATAAAGCTTTTATCGTCAGCAAAGTCAGCCTCATCTGTCATAAAACGACGCACTATTTCTTTTACATTAGGGTTTTCTTCTCTATTTAATTGTCGTAAAAGTCGAGTTTTATCAGTTGCTTTTATATAAACTATTGTTAAATCTATATCATCGTGTGCGGCCAGCGATTTAATACCAGTAGGATTAAACACTCCTATATTTGTGCGGTCTGGGTCTAAATCCTCATATCTGGTACCATAGTGCCACCCATTGAAACTTGCGGTCTCTAAAAAGCGCCCGGCCGCAAATTCTTTTTCAGAGAGAAAGTGGTAATCCACTCCCTCTACTTCATAGTCTCTCTTGGGGCGAGTGGTAGAAGACACGATAATATGATAATTATTATATTCTGCAGTTCGTTTCATACAGTAATCTTTTCCTGCCCCCGATTTTCCAATATAAGCAATTACTTTTATTTTATTCATCTTCTTCTATACCACCTTGATATCTTTCTGTCTGTAACGCAATTTCGCCGTTATCAAAAACTTCAGTGATTTTATATAATTGATGTCCCCCACTTGAAGCATATTTTTTAGGTATAAAAGCATCATCAGATCTCATACCTTGTACAACTATCATCGATCCTCTGTTAAACCAGCTTTTTTCAATAACATGTTTTACGTTATCGCTACCTTTTTCGGAAATTTGTTTATCAAATAAACTAAAATATTCTTTTCTAAATTTAACTGGTACTACTCCAGTAGGAGTTAATAAAGTTACAATTCCTTTTGTTTTATCTTTAGCTATACAAGTTCCGCAAATTTTTGATAATTTAAATAATTTTATTTCTTTGCCACCTTTAAAGAAGCTTCTTTCTACTTCTGGAGTTTCAGGTAGCTTAAAGAAATCGCTAAAACCATATTTTTGTTGGTCTAAATGTGCTAATTCATGGTCGTGATAGTAGAAACACATTACTTCCATTTCCCAAGCAGATATATTGCCATTAGCATATTTATCCCACTCTTCTTTAAATATTAAACTGTTTAAGTTAGATAAAATATTATCTTTATTTTCAGAAATCCAATTTCTAAATATATCCATTACTTTTTGATAATATTTATCCCAATCTTTCATATTTAAACTAAAATCATCCATTACAACATATAACATTCCATCTTGCCCGATTTCTGTCATAAAGTTTAAAGCTCTTTCGTCTAAATGATAATTTAAAGTATCTATTCCAGTTTTACAACAAGCCTTTAAATATCTATTAAATTCATAAATTTTATAAGCAAAAGAAAACTCATCTTTGTCCAATGGAATAAGCTTATAATTTATTAGTGCTTGCATATTCCGCAAATTTAACTCTTTCTTTTTATCACAAACTTCCCAAAGGAACCAAGCCATACAGAGTTTTCTGTCCATCATTGAGTCAAAAGCACCAGCTTTAATTAATGATATCATTGAAGACTTTTTAGGCTTTACTTTATTTACGAAATCTCTTGGAGAAATATATGGTCTATTTTCAATTGCGGCCGCTATTAAATCATCACCGACATTTAACAAACCACGAAGACCATACAATATACGATTATTTTCTACATCTGGGTAAAAAGTGTACTGTGAAGTGTTTATATCTGGAGGATAAACCTCAATACCCGCAGACCGCATTTTACCTATTGCGGTAGCTATTTTATCGTAGTTATTACTTTTTCTTTTCTTGTTTTCTACGTCTTCTTCATTTTCTTCTTCCGCGCCACCACTATCAGTTATTAAACAAGCGCAGTTCCAAAATATAATAGGCCAACGGAATGCCAAGTTCATTTCTTGAAGTCCTACAAGTGAATAAGCCAGTGTATGAGACGCATTAAATCCGTATCCACGGCTCGTCGCTACGAGTACATTCCACACATAATTACATAAGTTTTTACTGAGATTTTTTGCTTTTACATTTTCAAAATATTCTTTTGTTAACTGCTCATATTCTTTTGGGTTTTTCTTTGCAATAGATTTTCTTAATCTATCGGCCCAAGTTAAGTCAAATCCTCCGCATTCTGGAATTTGCACAAGTGACATAAATTTTTCTTGCGACTCACATATACCATAAGAAGATTTTAAAATAGGCTCTAATATTTTTACCTCTTGGTCAGTAAGACCATATTTTTTCATTTCATCATACCATAATGAAATATTATTTTTAAATCTTGCGTATTTATTTAATGGTTGCTCTCCGCCTTTTTCTTGCGCCATAAGTCGAATTACAGAATTTAAAACTGCCAAATCGTCTACACATTCTGGTTGAGTTAAAGCGATACCTTGTATACCACTTTGTTTTTCCATTTGGAATAATGCTTGTATTTTATGGTTCCAAACCATTTTCCACATTTCTGGTGCTTCACGTTCTATATTATAAATACCTAAATATTTTTCATAAGTTTCTTTTAATGTCGGATATCTGTCTATATATCCTTGGTCACATAATAAATCTAGACATGCGTGCATTTTGTCTAAGGCTTCTATTGACAAAAGGTCAATTTTTATAAGACTTGCGGCCTCGGAGTCATGAAGATCAAACTGGGTTACAGTGTCTCCGTTTGGAACTTTCATAAGAGCTGTTGCGTTTGTAAAAGGCTCATCCACGAAAATAACACCTCCAGCATGTTCCCCTACACGGCATACCAATCCTTCTACCTTTTGGGCGACTTCCCAAAGCTCAGGATATTGATTCACTTGTTGAATAAATAATGGTATTGGGGCAAACCCTTCTTCTTCATCACCGTAATAACATTGATGTAATGTTCTTATTTTTCCTCTATCTGCGGGAATTAAAGAAGAAATATACAAAGACACATCATTATCTATTCCCAAACCCCTCGCCGCAGTTTGAATTGCGGATTTACTTCCTTCAGTACCAAAAGTAACTACGTTAGATACTCTGTCTTGGCCATACTTTTTTCTTAAAGCATTTAAAACTTGAGCTCTTTTTCCGCCTTCAATATCTGTATCAATATCAAGTACAGACACACGATCTGGGTTAAGAAATCTCCAGGGAAAAGTTTTAGTAGTCTCCCAAAGAGGATTTATTTGTATCAAATCTAATATATACAATAAATAAAACCCAACACCTGAACCTCGACCCGGACCAACTAAAGTGCCTGCTTCCCAACAAGCATCTATTATACCCCTAAGGTTAAGAAAGTATGCAGACCAATGAGCCTTATTAACTTCTGAAGACACCCAAGTCATTTCAAGGTTATTGTTTAATTCATTATAACTCTCTTGGTTTTGTAATCTCTTATCGCTTAATAGTTTTTCTATTATTAAATCCGCCATTACTCTATCGCCATCAAAACTTGAATGAACAAATTTTTCAAGCCAAGGCATACGATCTATCCACTGTTGTCTGGTGATTGCGGTGTGTGGCGGCACCTTACCCCAATCAAGGGAAGGAATTTTTAATTCTTTTAATAAAGAATAATCTTCACACATATTTTTTATTTTTTCAATATTTGAATAAGCTGTATCAAGCTGTTGTTTAGAAAAATATTGAAAATAAGATTCTAACTCCTCTGTTGACATCATATAAGTTGTTGCATAAAAGGAATCAACTTCTCTGTCACCTTCTTGTGAATTAAGAAAAGCTTTGTGTATTGGTGCATCTTCTTTCTTCATATAATGACTATCGGTAGTAATTATATAAGGTATTCCTGTTACTTCAGATAAATTAAATATTTCTTTATTTGCGCACTCTTGCTCTTCTGAAGCAGAAGGTTGCATTTCAAGAAAGAAATTACCTTTACCGAATATACTTTCTATATTTTTAACCCAGCCTATTATTTGCTGATATAATTTATCTGGACGCCCAGACCGCACCCATTGTAAGAGTTTAGTGTCCAAGAAACCGCCTAAGCAAGCGGTAGAACCAATTACATTGCCTGGTTCTGCACCTATAATATCAATTAAATCTTGATAATAAGTAGGCACTCGCCGCATTTTACCATTCATCCAACTGCGGCCCCAGGCACGAGTAGACAATTCTCTTATCTGTTGGTGTCCTTTTGCATTTCTAGCCAAAAGTAAAAAGTGATAATATCTATCACTACCTTTTTCAAAATTATCAGCGGCTAAACCATCACGACAAAGATAAATCTCATTTCCTAATATTACTTTAAAGTCGGGATGTTCTTTTTTAATTTTACTATAATATTTTTCTATTTTAATTGCATTACTTACTGTTTCGTGTTCTGTGAATGCTATTACATTATGTCCTAATTCTATGGCATAGTTTATTAACTCATCCTCACGGTTGATTGAGTCTCGAAGTCTCAAATTACTATACTGGCTATGATTATGCAAAGACCCTGGATATTGCATCGCATGCACTCCTTTATAATTTTTCTATATATATTATAACATAATTTTATGTAAAAATCAACCTTGAGCGGTTTATGCCCAAGGTCAGATATATTACCCCCATTGTTCGGCCATTGCGGCCGCAATTCCTTCAAAAGTTTTACTACGTTCTTTTGCTGTTCTGAATTTACCATTAAACCCACCATATTTACCATCTGGCTTAATAGATTGATTTACCCAGCCTTCTTTTGGTTTTTCTAAAATATTAGTTGGTTTTAAAGCTGGTACTCCTTTTAACCATAAGCAAGTAGACTTGGTATATGGATGACCAAATTGAAAAGGTTGTATAATCTGATCAGGTTTTCTATATCTACTACTCATTACACAAATAGGATTTTCTATAACTATTTTTTCACAACGAGCATTTACAAATTGCATAAAAAATTCAACAGCTTTTTCTCTTTCTTCAGCTCGTTTAATAGCCTTTTCACCATAACGCTCTACATTAAACCATCGGTTACCACTTACTGCAAGATAGGTACAAGGTGGATGGCATATTAGCATATCCCATTGTCCATCTATTTTATGAGCAATCCCATCTTCTGTGATAAAAATACAATTACCATTTATTAAAGGTAATACATCTTGTTTGATATGCCATTCTGGATGGCTGCCACTACAATCTATTATATCACAACTATAGGCTTCATGACCTTTGGCTCGAAAGGCCGAACATACAGTTTGGCTTTCTTCACAACATACTAAAATTTTCATTACTCTTCTCCTAATGTTTTCTTCGCTTCTTTTATTGCGTCTAAAAGAGTCTGTAGTATAAAGGCTGCGGCCGCAAATGAAGTAGTTTTATTTAAAAGCAATTGTGTAAAATCATCACTAGTTACTACTCTTTCTGCGTCTTTTATATCGTGTATATCCAAATCCATTTAATGAAATTACCTCCTGTTTTAATTCTTTATTTTCTTTTTCTATTTGTTTTATTTTATCTTTTAGTTTGCGTATTTCAATAATTGAATCCACAAGGTCTTTATCTTCTTTCAATAAAAGGTTTTCTAAATTTTGTATAATTTCATTTTTTTGTTCGATTTCTTCTTTTAATCTTTTATTATTTTTTCTAAACAACATAAAATGTTACCTCACTAAAACTAATTTTTGGCTCGGCCTTGTGCAACAGGTGTATAGCCACCTAGCATGCTCTACTCTATCAAACGGAAATCTTTCTTCAAATACTAATACTTTATCCCATTGGGAGCCTTGAGCCCGATGTCCAGTTATTGCATACCCATAGTTAAACTCTACGGGTTCTGTGTTACGTAAATCTTGTCTTCTATATATTTGATATGCTTGTTCACTTGTTAAGAATGGTTTACCATCTCTTAAAGCTTGGTAGTCCATAATTACATTGTCAAACACACCATCTTCATTTGTTAATACTTGAGAATACATTACTGGCACTTCTGGAAAACCAAATATTGGATAAGATTGAAAACCTTTTTCAAATTCACCAATATAACCAATAGTACCATTAACTAACGCATTATCTCCTGTTGTATCTAATATCTCCCAGCAATTGCGGCAGCAGATTATTTTATCCCCTAACTCTGGTTCTGGGCCCCTTCCAGCGGCTTGCCGCATATAATCATTTATTTCTTGTCTTTTTCTATTGGTAGCACATATAATTTGGTCTGCCCATTGATACATACCATCAACAACTTCGCTTGGACGAAGCACTTGTATTTCTTCGCCTTTAAAATAATTAGGAGCTTTAAAATCACGAATATCCATAGTTAAACGAATTATCTCACTCTCTTGGGCTTGTCTCATAATTTCATCAAGGAAAATATGGGGAGTATCTAACACATGATTATCTGCTTTTTTGTCGATTGGGGGAATCTGAAACGGATCTCCAAGCGCTATAATATGAATTTTATGACTTAATAACAATTCCCAAAGGTCTTTAGGAAGCATTGAAATTTCATCTACAACTATTAAACTATAATTTTTTTCTAATGTTTTTCTTGGAGTAAATATAAATCTACCATTTGGTAATCGCTTACTATAGTATAATAATCTATGTGCGGTCATGGCGTTTGGGCATCCTTTATGCCGGAGTACGGAAGCGGCTTTCCCAGTAAATGTAACATAAGCAACGTGTTCTGGCACAATATTTAAAGCCGCTATAATAAATTGCACAAGTGTACTTTTTCCCGTTCCAGCATATCCACTTATACAGGTCCAAGGTTCATGCGCTTTATAGCGTGCGACTGCAATTTTAAGTCCTTCTTCTTGACGCTTAGTTAAAGTCATTTTTTCACCTACTTTTCATTTCTCTATAATATTATAACAAAAAATATAAAAAAAGTCAAGTAGAAGAATTTTACATGAAAAATTTCTAAAACCATTTTTCATTTGGTGAGACGATTATATCTCCATTCTCGCTTCGTCCAGACCATAATAAAAAAATGCCCGTACTAAAAAGTACGGGCTTAATTTTAATTCATAAAATATTGATAAGCTGTTCTTGCATAGTCTTGTCTTATATATCTATACCTCTCGCCGCAGCGTTCATAATATGCCGCAAATGCTAAGGCTACAGATTCTGGAGACCCACTATACATTATTAAATTCAAAGCGTCAGCGCCTACTTGTTGACGCACCCCATTAGTACCATAAAGCTCATCTCTCATAAAAGAAAGTTGTTGTTCTATACTTGGGGAATAACCATATATGGAAACTAATGAATTATATCTTCCACTAGTCCATTGTATTAACCCATAGCCGCAATAACCAGAAGCATTCCAGTTTAAATTAAGTGTGCCGCCGCCGACTTCTGCCATCATATTGCCTATAATGCCAGCGCAAGTTTCTGGAGACCAACCCCAAGAACGCATAGTATTCCAAATTAATCTAGCTACTGCAAATTCTCCTTCTGGTATTGACACCTCAGTTGAAGGGTTGTAAGTAGAAGTTTGAGTTGGAGTTGAAGGAACTAACTCATTTACTTTATTTTGGACTTCTTCATAATTATATCCAGCTTGTGTGAGTTTTTGTTCTCTTTCTTCTCCGCTTCCCCATTTACCATCAATAACTTCTTGGGCGATTTCTTCTAATGAAAGTAAAGCTTTTTGTGGTTCTTCTTTAATCACAGTAACTTCTACCTTTTCTTCTTTTTCTTTTATTACTTTAACCTTTTTAACAGAATTATGTTTGTTAATTGTGATTAAAGGTATAGTTACACATAATGCTATCGTTAATATAATACTCAGCGCAATGAGTAAGGTTTTGTTCTTCTTATTCATAATAACAGTTTCCTCCTAATAATAATATTAGGTCTTCGTTGTGCAATTATTAAGAAATAATAGGACTGCCCTTTCCCATATTTCTTTAAAAATAATAATCTTGTCTATCTTTTATTTGATAATCTTTTATAATAATTTGTGGTTTGTCATTATATGAGTTTCTTTCACATACTCCAATGACATCGATAGTTACACAACCCAAGTCAGGTGGACATAATGTCTCATATTCCTGCTCGGATGACCTGAAGCGTATTAAACTTATTTCTGGATCACCAGATGATATTATCTTGAGTGTAGTTCCCTTCATTAAAACAATATTATCTTTAGTAATTACTAAATCTTTAATTGCTATTAAAGGTTGCTGCACTTCTTGACCCCAAATATTATCATATTCAATCAAATTATATAAATCATATTCATATTCTTTCATTTCTTTGTTTTCAATTAAAAAATCTACTTTATAATTTGGGGTGAAGTCAAAATCTTTTAGAGATTTGTTGCAATAATCTAAAAAGGCATCGGTATTTTCTTCTTTAATACCTAAACCACCGGCGTTTGCGTGTCCCGCTGTGTATTCTGTAAGACCAGAAGCTTCGAAGAAGTCCTTCGCACTTTCTAGTCCTGGTACATTTGGTCCACGGAACGAACCCTCATACCAAATTTTAGTAGTAACTACTTTTCCCTGCTCGTCTAATATTTCGTGAGGCCGTTCACTTAAAATTAAAACTGGCCTTTGGTAAATATTCATAAGTTGATTTGCTATCAACCCACCAAGCGTAGTTCTTTGCGCTCCACTTAATTTGATAAGTAAGACTTTGTTTTCTAACAGATTTTGTTCTTCAATAATGTGTTCAATTATCTCCAAGCTAGCGTCCCTTGTCTTTGTTTGCCGATTCTTGATATTAGTACAATTTCTGCAAGCTTGTTCTACCCTTGTTTCTAAAGCTCCTACTTTATGTCCTCTCTTAGTAGAGGGTATCATTTCATAAGCTTTAAACTCAAGCATAGACTCAAATAATACAATCTTTTCATCCATTGTTCCTGTTCTCGTCACTGCATTTACATACGGAGCAATATAGAAAGCTACTCCAAATGGTGTGACTTTTCCACCAAGTGAATATTCATTTTTTATAGTCATACCTTTAAAGTAGGGATTTACGATATTTTTAAGACCTAAATCAATTAAATGACGAGTTTCAAAATCACGTAAATCCATCATATCTGCGATTACACCCAGTGCTACTAAATCTAAATATTGATTTGCATAATTGGTTTTCATTAATGTGTCTATATAACTACAAAACTTATAAACTACACCAACACCAGAAAGTGTTTTATTTTTATAATTACATAATTGATTGTTAATAACACAAGCATAATCTGATACATGATCAGCTTCGTGATGATCTAAAACCAAAACATCTATTCCTTTTTTAGACAATTCTTCGTGCTCCATATAATTTTCTGAAGCAGAGTCTGGACAGATTAATAGTTTAATATCATTTGGTATCATATCTAGCACAATACCATGTTCCTTGCCGTCATGCATCTTGTAAGAGATATTGTTTTGCACAAAGGCGGGAAAGAGATTATTAAGATAGTTAATAAGAACTGCGGAACTGGTATAACCATCACAGTCCGAATCCACTATTATCATAACCTTTGACCCTTGTGCTATATGTGAAACTAATAATTTAGCACCTTGTTCTATATTATCTAATCCCAAAGGTGATAAAATATCAGAGTCATCCGTGTTTAAATAATGGTGTACATCTTCTATTCCTCGATTTAACAAGACCTGCTCAATTGCTGAAGTGCCAGGTCTACGAGGATTAATCAGCTGATATTCCATAGAATATTTTAGCCTCCTTTCATATAAGTACACCTACCTATATATTAAAATTTAACTGATAATTTTTAATCATTTTTGACCTCATAAAGACACCCTTTCTTTGTATAATTGTAAAAACTTATCCGCACCCTCATCTATAGGACTGGCTTTATGACCAGTAATCATATTCTTATCATTTATAAAAGTTATATTTACATAATTCTTATAACGATTATAGAGTTTGCGGTAGTTGGCTATTTGACGCTTGTGAGTTGCGTCTCCAAGGGTTTCAAAGTCACGGTCAAAAGCTACTACTATTTCTTTTGCCCCGGCCGCAATTAACATATGCACTTGATATGCTGATAAATTACTGCCGCAACAAGCTACTGATATATCAAGTTTTTCACCGAAATAACTTTGATATAATAAACAAGATTTTTCGCTTTCAAATACTATAGCTTTTTCCATTCTTTTTATATTATTTTGTGAATTATTTAAGTTATATAAATTCATACCAAGAGGATGACTATATTGAACTTTTCCAATTTTAATAGGTCTATATTTACCATATCTTTCTGCGTCCTCTTGGTTCAATGTGCGGCCGCGCAGACCAATAAACCGCCCATCTTTATCAAAATGAGGTATTGTAATTTGATCACCACCAGGATAAAATCCTATAAACGCTTTATCCATTACTTCTTGCTTAATACCTTCTTTTAGCCAAGGTAATATTTTAACATTGTAATTAAATCTTGATAAAATATTTTCATTGTAATCTTTTAATACGATATTATAATCTTTTATTTCTATTTCATCAACTCTATTATATCTTTCAATGATATTCCAATCTTCTAAAGATTTTTTCTCTGTTTCTTCAATATAATCAATAATACCAAAGCGATAAGCTAATGCTCGAATTGCGTCATTTAAATCCAGCTCTTTATGCTCTTGGATACGAGCTACTCGAATAGCTAAATCAAAAATATCAAATGAAGGCTCTGCGCATCCCGTATAACAATGAAACAAAGCGTTTCCATCATTCCAATAGAAATAAAGCTTTCTGCTGCCTTCACCGGGCGGGTTATGGCATATAGTTGCCGATATAATACCAAAATCTGTATATTCTGGCTCCCCGCCCCAGTCTTGAAGAAGCTCAAACACTTGTTCAATAGTTATTTGGCTTTTAATTTCTTGTTTATCGAAATTAATCATAAAGTTGTATGAACCTCGGTTACTTCATACATTAAACCAAATTGTTCATTTACAACTTTTATTAAATATTTTTGCGGGTCGAGATTTTTTTCTGTACCCTTTCTTGATTTTAATAAATCTACTGCCATTTGATGGCTCATATTATAACCAAAACTCATAGTTTTTATTTCCTTTCTTAAAAAGCGCCAGGCTCTTCTGTTAATATTTTTAAATCATCGATCTTGAGGAGCTCATAGTCCCAAGTTGTGGCAAACATAGGCTTAAACCTACAAGTACCAT
>Ga0326512_10001743_pt1 | contig 16446 bp, 29 predicted proteins | sample 1_2617_0518_D_FD_203652 | JGI IMG/M metagenome (GOLD analysis project Ga0326512, IMG submission 203652) | Bovine rumen microbial communities from UC Davis, California, United States - 1_2617_0518 | ecosystem: Host-associated > Mammals > Digestive system > Stomach > Rumen | place: USA... | reverse complement strand
AAAGGATATACCTAGAAAGAACTAGATAATATTATAAAAAATAATGAAACTTTAAACAAATATTCTTTTATATTACCCCACGAGCATGTAGAAACCATCACTGGAGATGATGGGTTATTCTATCCTATATGGAGACAATAGAAGGTAACTCCTTACGGTAGAGAAGCTATATTTGGACCTGATGGTAAGTTGCTACAAGGAGAAGCCTTAGAAGCATAGAGAGCTAAATCTAATGCTATAGTGAATGCTGTAAGACAGTAGGCTTTAAATCAAGGTTTATAGTTATAGGATGGTAGAATATTAACTCCTGATGGATTAATATAGGATTTTGGAGAGTTCCATAATGTTGGTATAACTCCAGATGGTAGACCTGTTATATTTGATGGATAGTTAGACACTAGTAGTAAGTTAATAACTCCAGAAAATGCATCATCTATTACTCCTAAACAATGGACTCCTACACAAGATGCTACTATTAAAAATTCTTCTATAATTAGAACAGTACAAGATAATGGTAAAATAAGATTGTCACTCCCTTCTCATACGGACAATAAACCAAGACAATTTGTATTGGAGCCTGCTGGAGATGACAAATATTATGTACACATGAGAATATGGGATGATGTAAAAAATAAAATTCCAGCTTCTAATGTAACTAATGCAGAAAAACAACAATTATTCGATGCATTATATAACGAACTCCCAGAAGCGGCTGAAATATTATTTCCTAAATCAAGTCCAGGTAATTATGGTACTAGAGGAACTGTTGCTGGATTACAAAGATTAGCTAGAGATACAAGATTTACTCCAGGTACTAAAGGAGCATTACAATATCTCGATAAAGATGGTAAAACTATAAAGACTTATGAAGGAACTAGTTTTATTAAAGCCCCAAGAATAACAGATACAAATGCTGCTAATATAACTCCTGAACAATGGACTGCTACACAAGACGCTGCTATTGCTAAAGCTTTAAATATTACACCAAAAGAAGCTGCTTCTTTAACTAAAAAACAATTTGATGCTGCTGTAGCTAACGGTGTTGATATGGCTGAAGCTCAAAGACTGAAGGATTTACATTTTAAAGTTAAATCTAATACTAAAGCAATAACAGAAAAAGGAAATCCGTTAAAGCTATACTATACTGGAGAGGATAATATAAACACTTTCAATACTCAGGTTTCTAATAAAATCTCATTTGATGATACATATAACTTAAAATGGGCGGAAGAAAACGGATATGAGTTATCACCAGAACAACTTGCTCGTTATGAAAATGGTGAAGATGTCATTGTAACTAAAGAACGTCCAATATTCACTACCCCATCACACTACATGAGTCAGTCATATCTTGATGAGGCATTAGGTAAAAATAAAACTTATGCGTTTTATGGAAATATGCAAAACCCTTATGTTAAGAACATGAATGGGAAACAGTTAACCACAGACCCTTTTGAAGAGATAAAAGAATCAAGATTGGCTGGAAACGATGGAATGATATTAGAAAATGTTAGAGATTATGGACCAAGAGATGTAGTTGAGAATCCTCTGAGTACCGATTATGTTTTCAATACATCTAATCAATTAAAATCAGCAAATGCAGTAACTTTTGATGATAATGATGTTAGAATTCCTTTAGGTTTGAGAGATAACTTTAATATAAATGATATTAGATATGGTATTGCTCCTTTCTTATTGGGAGGTATTGGTGCTGGATTATATAAAGAAAAGAAATAATTATGGGGCTATTATATAAAAATTTATAGGAAGTGTTGTAGATACTTAACAATAGTATTGAAAACAATAAAGATTGTGATGATTTAATTAACAAATTTTCCAATAGTTTAGGAGAATGTCAAAAGTGGTGTCTTTAGAAACAGATAGAAAATCACATAAAATGTTATTATTAAAATTTAATAATTTATGAAATACGCACTAAACATAATAGGTTCTTTTATAATAGATTTTATAGTACTTTTTAATGACTTTGTAGAATATTGTGTAATAGAAGGATTATTAGTGTATAGTTGGAAATTACCCTTCTCTTTGCATCTAGGAGACTATTTATTTATGCCAGAAAAAGACTATAAAAAGGTTTTTAATAAGCGATTTAGTTAAATAACGTTAATATAAATAGAAAATATTTGGAGATAATAAATATTTGTATTAACTTTGCAGCGAGAAAAGGTTAAAAGTTTAAAGGTTAATTAGTTGGTGTCCTTAGTAAAAGAGAATTAAATGAGGACGGCATTTAATTAAAGGAAGTTCTACTAAGGACTTTTAAGAACTTCCTTTTTAAAAGGGTTATAGTGTAATGGTAACACTACAGAATTTGGATCTGTCATCTCTAGTTCGAATCTAGATAACCCTACAAAGTAAGATCTTTGACATAGTAAATATATATTGGGATATGGTGTAAAAGAGTAGCACGGAGGCCTCTAGATCCTCCTGTCTGGGTTCGAATCCTAGTGTCCCAACAACCAATTAATTTAATATTAGTATGAATTTGGAAGTAGAAGTTCCTGCTATTAAGCAGTTGAGAAAAGACATTGATGATGTTATTCAAAGAGTAAAAGGTCTTGAACCTTGTAGAGAAACCAGTTTAGTTATCACTAAACTTCAAGAAGCTGTAATGTGGCTAGGTATGGATTTAAAACGATTAAATCAAGATAATCCTTATCCTAGTAGTAAAGATCCTTCCACAGGCACTAAAATTGAACCCACCGCAGACGATTTAAAATTTTAATTTAATTATAAATAAAATGGGAGATTTTGACGATTTATTTAAGAGTAGAAGTAATTCTACAATAGTAACAGGAGGTATAGGTCCTACATCATTATTAGGAATTGTCTTTGTTGTATTAAAATTAGTAGGTGTGATCAGTTGGTCTTGGTGGTGGGTATTAGCACCATTTTGGGTACCTTTATTGCTGACAATAATAATTATTGGTTCTATTATAGGTATCTATTTATATGAATCGAATTATTATAAAAGAAAGATGAATAAAGCAAGAAAAAAGGTAGAGGAATAGAATAAAAATGCAGCATCGGCAAAGAAGGAGACAGAGACAAAAAAGGAAGAAGTTGCAGAAGATACTAAATTAAAAACAAAGAGTACTTCTGAAACTAAACAACCTAAAAAGAAAATATCTAAAAAGAAAACTAGCTCTGTTGACAATGGAAGTACTAACCAGTAAAATGAACAAATGTCTTAAAGATTTGGAAGATATACTTCAACAAATCCAGGAAGACGGATTACAAAACGAACAGTTTGTTCTTAATTTTGTAGATAGTGTAAATAAATTATCTGTAACAATATAATAAATATTAATCATAATTTTATGTAGGAGAGAATAATAAATATTTGCTTTTCTAAAACCATCTCTCCTACATTTGCTTTATTAGTTTAATGGTAAAACATCAGCTTTGTAACCTGAAGTCAGAAGTTCGATTCTTCTATAAAGCTCTACATAAAGAGTTATGGACTCAACGTAATACTAAGGCTGTTGTTTCTAAACCATCTAATATAGAGAAATATAACGTAAGATTAGACCTTATAGATGTCGTAGAATCTACTCTAGCTATCGGGGGTAGTTAATGATAGCAATTGGAGTGCATAGTGTAACGATAACACATCACACTGTCTATGTGAAGTTTAGGGTTTGAATCCCTTGTACTCCGCGCGTTTATTATAATTATTAGTTTAAGTTTTTCTTCTTGGTCTGTGAAGATAGAGAAGATTTGGAGAGTTAATTTAGACGGCTCTAAACATTGTCTTGAAAACAATTGGTACTGCAAGGTATGGGGATCGACACCTCAGCTCTCCTCAAATTTAAAATAATATTTTTATTTTTTTTTGTTTTCATGTATTTTTCGAATGAAATATAATAATGCTCGCTTGTGAAAGTAGGCATTATTTCTGGAGATGAGAACTCTCGGGGAGAGGGCACTTCCTGCTAAGAAGATGGTACGCTTAGGTGTATGAGTTTCGAATACTCCTATCTCCGCTAATAAAATAGTTAATGTATTATGGATAAAAGGTTATATGATAAATTGGAATATGAATTTTATAGAAACAATCATCCAAAATATAGAAAATATTTCAAAGAATGGATAGATAATTTAATTCCATAGTAGATTGATTTTTGGATGGATCATTGGTTTAATTAATTGGGGTTGTAGCTCAGATGAATAGAGCACCTGCTTTGCACGCAGGGGGTCATGGGTTTGAGTCCCATCTTCTCCACTATTGGGAAGAAGCTTAAGTGGTATAAGCAATTGACTGTTAATCAAAAGATAGTAGGTTCAAGTCCTATCTTCCCAGCTTATAGGGAAATGGCCTAATTGGTTAAGGTTCGTGATCTGGGGTCACGGGAGTGCAGGTTCGAGTCCTGTTTTCCCTACTAAAATAGAAATAATATGTGGTTAATTGAAAGTAATAGATTAAAACATTTTTGCTATGCTATACCTATCGGTATGATATTTACAATACTATGTGTACTTGGAGTAGCCAGCGGATTAGAATTTAAGGATAAAGAATATGGTAACAAGTGGGACTGGTTAGACTGGATTGCTACAATATTGGGAGGTATAGTGGGACAAATAATACAAATATTAATTATAATAATATTATTTTAAATTATGGCTATACATATTAAAAAAGAGAATAAAGGTAAGTTTACCGCAACCAAGAAGCGTACTGGTAAAACTACTGAATAGCTGACACACAGCAAGAATCCTCTTACACGTAAGAGAGCAATCTTTGCACAGAACGCAGCTCGTTGGAATCACTCCAAAAAGAAATAATAGATAGCCCTTTCGTCTAAAGGTAGGACATAACACTTTCGATGTTAGAATAGGAGTTCGATTCTCCTAGGGGTTACTTAATATGGCGTTATTAGTTCAGAGATAGAACGGGAGATTGTGGTTCTCTAAGTCATAGGTTTGAATCCTATATAACGCCCTGATTAATTAAAACTTGGTATATATTTATGCCAGGTTGTATTTAATGTAATATCATGAACATATTAAATAAATGACATCTTCCAGTACCCAAGCGGCTAAGGGAGTAGTCTGCAAAACTATTATTCAGAGGTTCGACTCCTCTCTGGAAGTCTGGTTTTAATTTTTAAATTTGTTTAATATGGAAGCAATTATGTGTATTGCATGTGTATTGGTTGCTATCGCAGGTGTTGCTAGTAATTTACAATGTTTGAGGTGAGGAATATCCCTCCCTCAAATTAACGAGGTAAAAATCTTTAATTTATTGAATTATGTATTGCAGAATTAGGAAAATTGAATGTCCAAGTGCGGGAGAAATAACTTTGGAAAGGTCAAAGGATTCTAATTAGGAAGAGATGGAACTTAAATATACCATCTGTTACAGGATAGGTGGTAGATTAGGATGTACTAAATAAAAATAATCATATATCATTATGAAGTTATTATTAAAAAGAATAGCTAAAAAAGATACTTATACAATAGGTAAACTTTATATAGACGGTAAGTATTTTTGTGATACTTTGGAAGACAAAGATAGAGGATTAAACGAATCAATGTCTATTGCATAGATACAGAAAGTAAAAATTGCTGGTTAGACAGCGATTCCTACTGGAACATATAGGATTACCTTAAATGTAGTAAGTAACAAATATAGTAATAAAGATTTTTATAGATAGAATGCTAATTATGGAAGAGTACCTAGACTATTAGAGATAAAGGGGTACGAAGGTGTACTTATACATGTAGGCAATACTCATACAGATACAAGTGGTTGTATACTTGTTGGTAAAAATAAAAAAGTAGGAATGATATTAGATTCTAAGGAAACTTTTATAAGTCTTTATAAAAAACTATAGGAAGCAAAAGATACTATAACTATTACAATAGAATAATGTTAATTACTGTTAAATACAGAAATAAATTTGGATAATAAAAATAAATAATATATCTTTGCATCGTCATTCATAACATATATAGTTTGAAATATAATAATGAAACAGGTAACTGGTATATAGATGACAAAATAATGATATTAAAATTTAATAAAAATATGGCAGAAAAATTATCAGCACAGGAAAAGAAATGGAGAGCAGAAAGTGATGCTCGTACAATGGCGGAGTATCAGAATATAATGGAAGACTCCAAAAGAAAAACAGCGGCTATTAAAGCAGCTAAAGAGTTAGCTAGCGATTTAACAAAAAGAGCACAAGTAATGAATAAGGCTGCTACAGTAAAAGCAAAAAAGAAATAATTAAGTATATCGCGGGGTAGAGCAGAGGTAGCTCATCAGGCTCATAATCTGAGGGTCAGAGGTTCGAATCCTCTCCCCGCAACTTAAATTAGAAAATATGGAAGAGAATAGAAAACTTTATGCTATATAGGCAGCTACTATAAGAGAACTCTTATATAAGGCAAACGAAGCTAAAATTCATAAAGAGGACATCGTAAATACAATATAGGATAAAGGAGGTTACGTTTTATTATATTATTGTTAATATATGACGAAAGAAGATTTTAATTCAATACCTGTTTTTTATTGCAAAAAATGTCTTTCTTTAAAGATTAGAGACGTAGAGCATTTGGCAAATTCTGAATATTGTGATGAATGTGGTTCTACAGACATAGCTACAGGGAATATAAATGAATGGGAGAATAAGTATAATTTAAGATTTGGACATAATTATTTAGATAAATATTAATTAATATGGGAGAAGTTAATAAAGAAATGACTGAAACAGTAGAAGGAAAAGCAAAAACAGCTACAGAAGGAGCTGATAATGCCCTTAACAAACCGTCTTATGAACAGCTTAAAAATTGGTGTGACCAATTATTAATGCAAAGAAATCAGATTGCAGAGGAACTTAGACAAGTTTCAAATATTGTAAATAAGTTACCTTGGTTATTTAAAGTAATAGAGAACAAAGAAGTTTTCAGTACAGAATTCGTAAATAACTGTGTTAAAGAGATTGTAGATATTATGACTCCTCCAGAAGAAGAAAAGGAAGAGAAAGAAGATAAATAATTTAGTATGATTACAAATAAACCAAATAATGTAATAAGGGTTCCTTGTAGTCTTGATCAATTATTTCGTTATTGGTTGGAGTTTTTAGTACCTTTTCACAATCTTACAAGTAGAGAAACTGATATTGCTGCTGCCTTTTTAAAAGAACGATACAGATTAAGTAAAGTAATATTGGATAGCGATTTAGTGGATAGAACACTAATGAGTGAAGACTCTCAAAGAAAAATAAGACAAGATTGTAATGTTGCTAATCAACATTTTCAGGTAATTAAAAGTAAACTTAAATCTAAAAAGTTCTTTGTTAACGATAGAATTAATCCAAGATTAATACCTGATGTAAAAGAAGATAACGGAATTTTTCAATTATTGTTAGTTTTTGAATATTAACATGACATATGATGAAATAATAGAACAAGTTTCAAAGGAATTAAATTTACCTACTGAACTAGTAAAAGAAACTTATAAGTCTTATTGGAAATTCATTAAATGTACAATTTAGGAATTACCATTAAAAGAAGATATAAAAGAAGAAGATTTTTCTAAATTAAAAACTAATTTTAATATTCCGTCACTAGGAAAACTTACATGTACTGAAGATAGGTACTATAGGATAAAAAAGAGATTTGGTTACATTAAAAACTTAAGAACAAATGCTGAGAATTAAAGATATAAAACCTATGTATACTAAGATACTTACAACTACAAACAAGTATACACAGGATCAGACAACAGGGGTAATTGTAGATGCTTCAAAGTTAGAAGGCAGATATAAAGAATATCAGACAGTAGTAAGAATAGGAAACTCTGTAAGAGACATAAAGGAAGGAGATGTTGTATTTATAAATCCTACAAGGTATATTAGGAGAAAATACGATAAAGATTCTTTGAGAGAAGACTTTGTAGAAAATCCTATTATAAGTATAGATATTCCTACTGTAACTATGGACGATGAAGACTACTTCATGATAGACGAATCAGATGTGGCATATATTATTACAGATTATGAAGAGGTTCCTGACCCAACGCCAAATACAATAATAATGCCTAAATCAAAAGAAATAAAACTTTAAAACACAACCTGTCAGGATTACTGACAGGTTTATTTTTATTATATATGAAACTGGTAAGAGTAGAAAATTTTCAAATTGTTTTTGATGATGAACTGTTGTTATTAAAACCATTTAGACAATTATATAAATCAGACAAAAACAGAGATAAGAGAGGATTTATGGATTTTCTCACTATAGTATATTTTACATATGATCCTAGAAGTGATTATTCTTATATTGTAGATGAAAATTTGAGATTGCAGGAAGTATGTACTACTAACGGTATGGAAATACCTAAATTTAATGAATTACAAATTCAATGTGTTTCTCTCTATAAACAACTTACTACTACAATAAGTCAAGAGCTCCTCAGAAGTACTAAGAAAGCTATTGATAAGGTTAGAGATTTCCTTGAAAATGTAGATTTAAACGCTAAAGATGACAAAGGAAAACCTATATACACTATTAACAGTGTTACTACTGCTATTAGACAGATACCTCAACTAGCTAAAGATGTAGTAGATGCTGAGAAGGCAGTAGCTAGAGAAATACAGGAGCAAGGTAGAGCTAGAGGAGGTAATGAAAAGACATTAATGGATGATGGAATATTAATATGAGAAGTTTAGAGTTATTTTTAAAAGCATTGGAATCATCTCTTGGTTTTAAAGATGGTTATTATATACCTGTAATGTCAACAACAGATAGTAAATTTCCTGCTATAAAGAATTTAAAGATGGAAGTATTTATTTCTGATCACTATCATAAAGAGCGTATTAGTTCAGAAAATTACACATTCAATTCCAAAGAAATTAGCAGAGAAGAAGCTATAGATAAAATAACTATACTTACTATGCAAAATGTACTGAAACGTTATGGAATTTAATAAATATCAATCTACAATAGAATAGTTAAAATTAGACTAGTATCCTGATGAGATACAGGAATAGTTTTTAGATTTTATAAACAATGTACCTTTTATAAAATACCTTGTTTCTCCAGATAGACCTTACTTTAAAGATTTGCCTAGAGATGAACAAGGTAAAGCTATTATAAATATCACAAAGCCTCCTATCTTGACTGATATGGATTATTTCAGACCTACTGCTATTCATTTTTAGAAGACAGGTAGATTTACTGATTTGAGACCTAATCCAAACCCTAATAGTGAATATGGTAAGTGGATTAGAGAAGAAGTCAGAAGATGCTACTATGGAATGGTGAGAAAATCAGATGGTGCTTGGGTAACTGGAGATATGTATTTCTTTCTAAATTATTGGCCTATAATGTAGACTAAGATTAAAGAAGGTTCTAAGAAGGGAGATAGAATTATTGATTTCCCAGAGGTATGGGATGGTATATTTTATAGATATAACTATATAGATCAGGCTATAAACGGAGGTATATTTAATGAGAAGGGAGGTAACAACGGTTGTGAAATAAGTTCACGTGGAAAAGCCCATCCTTATTCTTAGGAAATATACACACCGAAGGGTAAATTGTTATGGAAGGACATATCGATAGGAGACTATATTTATGGAGATGATGGCAATTTGACAAAAGTTATAGATATTCCTTTTGATGATTACTGTGATGTATACGAGATAACACTGAAAGACGGTAGAAAAGTAAAAGCATCTGGTAATCATCTATGGAGAGTTTATAGAAGATATAGTCGTTGTTTCAAAACAACATCTACATATGAAATGATGTGGGACTTTGTAAAGAAACGAAAACTTTCTAATAGAAACAAAGGAGTAGAATATATATATGCAATACCTGCTAATAAAGGTGTAGAATGGAATTATAAACAAGTTCCCATTGATCCTTATACTTTTGGCTTATGTCTAGGTGATGGCTGCTTTAGAACGGAAAAATTGTAGAATAATGTCTATTATACTTCCTCAGAAGAAGATATGTGTACATATTTAAGATGTGTACCATATGATATAGTTAAACTAAAAACAGAAAGTGGATATTTTATAAGAATCCCTAACGTTAAACATATACTTATGGGTTGGGGATTACACATGAAAAAATCAGAAGATAAATTTATTCCTAACGAATATAAGTATAATTCTAGAGAAGTAAGACTTAATATATTGAAAGGATTAATGGATTCTGACGGATTTGTAGATAGTAACGGAGTTCCTATTATAGGCGTATCTTCTAAACAACTTGCTGATGATATAGCTTTCATATCTAGAAGCCTTGGCTATAACTGTTTATAGTCTGTTAAAAAATCTGGTTACAAAGTTAATGGAGTATATAAAAGATGCTTAAATAGTTATATTACTAGAATATATACATCAGATGTTTTATTTAACTTAGAAAGAAAACAGAAATTAGTTAGTAAATTCGAGTCAACATATTCTAAAAGCAATAGAGATTTTTCAACTATAGTAGATATTAGAAAAATAGGCTATGAAAAATGTAAGTGTGTATCTGTTGATAATGAAAGTCAATGTTATTTAATCGGCGATTTTATTACTACACATAATAGCAAAAGCTACACGATGTCTGCTATGATGGGTAAAAGATTTGTATTAGGAGAGTCATATGATGTAAATAGAGCTGTTAAATGTATGGCCACTGCCTATTAGAAACAGTTCTTAACCTCTGATGGTATAATGAACAAGTTTCAGGCAGGTATTGATTTTCTAGCTTAGAATACATAGTTTCCTTCAAAGAGATTAAAGTCTTCCTTATAGGATATGATGTGGAAGATGGGATATAAAGATCTGGATACAGGTACAGATAAAGGTACATTGAATGAAGCAATGGGTGTATCTGCGAAAGATGATATTTCAAAAGTCAGAGGTAAACGTTAGAACCTTATAGTTGTAGAAGAGTTTGGTGCATTCAGAAATGTACTGGAACTTTACAATATTATGATACCTTCTGTATAGGAAGGTGATATATCTTTTGGTAGTATGTACATGATTGGTACTTCCGGTGATTCTGAAAGTGACTTTGCAGGAGCTTAGGAAATAGTATATAATCCTAAAGGATATAGAATGTATGGAGTTCCTAATGTATATGATAAAGAAGGTTAGGGAAGAAATGAAATAACATTTTTCTTTCCAGGATATCTGAATAGAAAAGGTTGTTATGATAAAGATGGAAACAGTGATATTACTAAAGCTTTATTGGAAATATTAGAAGACAGGTATAGAGTAAAGTATAATAGTACTGACTTAAATTCTATTACTAGAACTGTTGCTGAAATACCAATTACTCCATAGGAGGCTTTACTTAGAACAAAAGGTAATATATTTCCTGTTACTCAATTAAACGAAAGAATAAATCAGATTGACAATATTCCTACATTTTATGATGAATTCTGGTGTGGAGATTTAGTTCTTAATAAAAATGGCGAAGTAGAGTTTAGACCTTCTAATGATGTACCTATTAGAAACTATCCTTTAAAGGACAATACTGAAAAAGGATGTATAGAAATATTTGAAATGCCTGAACATGATAAAAATGGTAAGGTATATAATGATAGGTACATTATGGGTTTTGACCCATATGATAATGACTAGGCTAATTCACAATCTTTAGGTTCCGTATTGGTGTTAGATTTATTTACAGATAGAATAGTTGCAGAATATACAGGTAGAACTGTGTATGCTGAGGAATTATATGAAAAAGTAAGACTGTTATGTTTATTCTATAAAGCTAAAGTTAATTATGAATCTAACCTTAAAGGCTGCTTTTCATATTTCAGTAAAATGAATTGTACACATTTACTGGCAGATACTCCTGAGTACCTGAGAGATAAACAGATAATAAAATATACAAGTTTTGGTAATAATGCTAAAGGTGTACGTGCTACAGCAGCAATCAATAATTATGCTGATTCTCTCATTAAAGAATGGCTTATAAAACCAGTAGTTACAATTCAAGTATAGGATGGAGCTGAAGTTGAATGTACTATTCCTAATTTATACTTTATAAGAAACAGAGCATTGCTTAGAGAGTTAGTTGATTATAATCCTTTCATAAATGTGGATAGAGTACGTGCATTAGGTATGTTAATGTTATATAGAGAGGAAAAGATAATAGCTTATCAGGGAGATGTAAAGTCACATAGAGAGGAGGATGTCAATTATGCGGGTAATGATGAATTCTTTACAGAGAATTATGATGACAGATTTGATAAGTACATGGTAGAGTAAGTAAATTTAGCAGAAAAAGGTAATATATATAAGTAAATCGTTTATGTGCTTGTATATGTTACCTTTTAATTCTAATTTTGCGCAAAATTAAAAATACTAGTCTAATGATAAATGTAGTTCAATTTCCACCTCAACAGTTACCTCTTACAAAGAAAGGTAACACTTGGAGAATGCAATGTGTTGACTTTGCAGATTCCAAGCTGAGGTTTAATTATGCATCAGTAAGACAGAGTATATTACATTAGAAGATTAACTATGACTTAATGGCTGGTAAGATTCATATGGATGATTTAGAGTTAATCTGCAATCCTGAGAAGATTAAAGCCAATTTTATACCTGACAATATTCAGCATTATCCTATAATAAATTCAAAACTTAATGTATTAATAGGTGAAGAATTAGGTAGGGTATTTGATTACAAAGTTGTAGTTACTAATCCTAATGCAATCTCAGCAATAGAGAATAATAAAAAGCAGGCATTGTTTAAAGAGCTACAGGAACTTATATAGAATACTGCTCTCACTGAAGAAGAATTTAATCAGGAGTTAGAGAAACTGAATGATTATTACACATATGAGTGGCAGGATTTTAGAGAAGTTCGAGGTAACTGCGTATTGAAACATTATGTTGAAGAGTATAATATGCCTCTACTTTTTAATAAAGGTTTCTCTGATGCACTTACTGTAGGAGAGGAAATATATCAGTGTGATATAGTAGGTGGAGAACCTATTATTGAAAGAATAAATCCATTGAAGATAAGAATATTCAAATCTGGATCTTCTACAAGAATAGAGGATGCTGATATGGTTATACTTGAAGATTATTGGTCTCCAGGTAAAGTATATGATACATATTATGATGTACTTACACCAAAAGACATCAAGTATATAGAAACTGCTCCTGATCATTTTGGTTAGGGAGCTGTTGATTCTATGGATAATATTGATGAAAGATACGGTTTTATTAATACTCATATGTTATCAGATGTTATCTCTGATAGCAGTGTATTTTTTGACCCTCTTGGTGAATATACAGATAGTATTGGTTATGATTTACTTCCTTTTGATGCATTTGGTAATATCAGAGTAATGCGTGTATATTGGAAATCAAGAAGAAAAATCAAGAAAATAAAATTTTATGATCCTGTTACAGGTGATGAAGATTTTACTTTTGTTTCAGAGAAGTATACAGCAAACGAAGATAAAGGTGAAGAAGAATAGAGTTTCTGGGTAAATGAAGCTTGGGAAGGTACTAAGATAGGTAAAGATGTATACGTTAATATCAGACCCCGCATAATTCAATATAACAGATTAGATAATCCTTCAAGATGTCATTTTGGTATTATAGGAAGTATCTATAATATAAACGATGACAAACCATTCTCTATGGTTGATATGATGAAGCCTTTCAGTTATATGTATGATGTAATACATGACAGGTTAAATAAACTTATCGCTAAGAACTGGGGTAAAATGACCAGATTGGATTTAGCTAAGAAACCACAATCATGGAAGATTGAAAAGTGGTTATACTATGCTAAGACGATGGGTTTGTTTGTAGAGGATAGTTTTAATGAAGGATTAGTAGGTGCTGCTACAGGAAAGATAGCAGGTGGATTAAATTCCAATTCTCAGGGTGTTATTGACGCAGATTTTGGTAACAATATCCAGCAATATATTAATCTCTTGGAATTTATTAAACTTGAAATGTCTGAAGTAGCAGGTATTAGCAAACAGAGAGAAGGTCAAATAAGCAATAGAGAAACAGTAGGCGGTGTAGAAAGAGCTACATTACAGTCTTCTCACATTACTGAAAAGTGGTTTGCTGTACATGATGATGTAAAGCGTAGAGCTTTAGAATGTTTCTTGGAAACCGCCAAGATTGCAATGCAAGGTAGGACTAAGAAGTTTAATTACATATTACCAGATACTTCCAGAAAAATGATGGAAATTGATGGTGATGAATTTGCAGAATGTGACTATGGGCTTGTTGTAGATAATAACAGAGGTTTACAAGAATTACAACAAAAACTGGAAACTCTTGCTCAAGCTGCATTACAAAATCAGACATTAAGTTTCTCTACTATAATGAAGTTGTTTATGAGTGCATCTCTTGCTGAGAAACAGAGATTTGTTGAAAAAGATGAAATGCAAATCAAACAAATGCAACAACAACAGCAGCAACAGGCACTTCAACAACAGCAACAGGCATTAGAAGCTAATATGAGAGATAAATAGGCTGAACGTGACTTTAAGGATGCTATTAATCAAAGAGATAATGAAACCAAGGTTGTAGTTGCTGAAATTAACTCTCAAGCTGAAATGGCTATATTACAATTAAAGAACAGGATGACAGAACTTGATGAAGAAGGAATGGCTCCTGAAGATTATAGTCAGGAAGCTAAAGACAGATTAATGCAAGATATGCTGAAGTTTGATAAAAAACTTGCATTAGATAGAGAACGTTTAGAGTTTGATAAGCAGCGTTCAAAAGAAGATTTAGAGATAAAAAGAATGAAAGCTAAAAAAGAAAGGGCTACAAAATGAAACATAATTTTATAGTAATGTTATTTTTTATCTTTATATCTTTCTTATATGGATGTAAACAGGTAGAATACGTTCCTGTGGAAACTGTGCGAATTGATACTCTTATTAAAACAAAAATAGAAAAAGAAAATATCTATGTTAAAGATAGTTCATCTACTGAAATAAAAGGAGATACTGTTTTAATTGAAAAATGGCATATAAGATGGAAAGATCGGGAAGTACGCGACACTTTGTATAAATCAAAAATTGATTCTGTACCAAAGCCGTATCCTGTTCCAGAATATATAGAGAAAAATATCGCATGGTGGCAAAAAACTTTAATGTATTTAGGAGGAGTAGGAGTGCTAATATTATTAGGGTTTATAATACACAAATATAAAATATGGAAATTATTGTTTTAATTATTACAAACATTCTAGCTCCAATAATCACAGGATTTGCTACTTGGTTAATGGCTAAGAGAAAATATAATAGTGAAGTAGATAATACTATTATAGGAAACATGAAGGAATCACTTGAATTCTACAAACAGTTAAGTGATGATAATAAAGAAAGATTAGCAGAAGTTCTTAAAAAGAACGATCAGCTTGAAAAAGAGATGTCAGAGCTAAAGACTCAGCTGCTTAACTTAACGTTAAATATATGTATGGATTTAACATGTAAACGTAGAATATTAAGCGTTTAGGATTAATAAAACATAATAAAAATCAAACAATAAATAACAAATTTGCAAGGCAGTAATTTAGGTAGTTTGTTTAACGTTTATTACTAAAATGTTTATACGTTTGTATAAAATTTCTTAACTTACTAATTTTGCAACGTTTAAAGGAGAAATTAAATATGGAAGATTTTTTAAGTATGGATAATATCCTTACAGGAGATGAGGCTGCTAGCCTTTTCGTAGAGGATAATACACAGAAAGAAACCCCTGAAAAACCTGAAGAGAAAGGGGAAACAAAAACAGAAACTGAAACTGAAGAAATAACAACTACTGAGGTAGATTCAGAAGATCTATTTGAAGATACAGAATCACCAGAGAGCGTAAGTAGTGAAGAGAAAGTAAAAGGAAAGAAAGATACCACTTCTTCTGAAAAGGATGGTTCTTCTCCCGAACAAAACAACTTCTACTCTTCCATTGCCAGCGCCTTGAAAGAAGAAGGTATCTTTCCTGACTTAGATGATGAAACTATTGATAAAGTTGTTGAAGCAGAAGATTTCAGAGATTTAATTGCACAGCAGATACGTGCAGGTATTGATGAATCTCAAAGAAGAGTTTTAGATGCTCTTAATGCAGGTGTTGAACCTAATGTCGTTAATCAATATGAGCAGACATTAAACTATTTAAATAGTATAACAGAGGAGCATATTAACGATGAGAGTGAAAAAGGAATAAATCTTAGAAAACAATTACTGCAACAAGACTTTATAAATAGAGGTTATAGCAGAGAAAGAGCTATAAAGATGACTGAAAAACTGTTTGCTTCCGGTGAAGATATTGAAGAAGCAACTCAGGCATTACAAGGAAATAAAGATTTCTTTGAAGGTAAATATCAGGAAATTCTTGATAAGGCAAAAAAGGAAGAGGAAAACAACAAAAAAGCTGTAAAGAAATAGGCAGAACAATTAAAGAAAGACATAATGGATAGTGA
>Ga0326512_10001741_pt1 | contig 16458 bp, 45 predicted proteins | sample 1_2617_0518_D_FD_203652 | JGI IMG/M metagenome (GOLD analysis project Ga0326512, IMG submission 203652) | Bovine rumen microbial communities from UC Davis, California, United States - 1_2617_0518 | ecosystem: Host-associated > Mammals > Digestive system > Stomach > Rumen | place: USA... | reverse complement strand
ATAACAGACCCGAAGCTAATACATCGAGCGATGATGATTTTGTTGAAATTGATTCTTCACAGGTTGGTGACATACCTTTCTTCGGAAATAATTAAGGAGGTCTACATGAGAATATCAATCTATCATTCCAAGAATGGGTATACAGGTCAACTGAAAAACGAGAGAGTGTATATAGGGCGTACAGGTGCTATTCTGTATGAGATAACTCTACCCTGTCGTAATTATTTGCAGATGGCAAGAATGGTTGATGATTGGGTAGAGGATAAAAGATATATGGTTCAGAATAGGATGGATATTATGCAAGCGAGGTATTGAGGATGGTCATAAGTAACGTAAATCCATATATATATATAATGATGATTGCTTAAATGTATTCAAAAGTATTTCTGATGAAAGTATAGACCTAGTTGTTACCGATTGTCCGTATAGGATTGTGTCAGGTGGTGCAAAAGGGTGTACTATGGGTGGAATACTCGATCGGGAAAACAAGTTGACTCGACAAGGAAAGTTTTTCACTAACAACGAAATTGAGTTCCATGAATGGTTGCCTGAATTATATCGGGTACTTAAAGATAGAACGCATTGTTACATTATGGTCAATTCAAGAAACTTGAAAGAATTACAAACCGAAGCTGAAAAGGTTGGTTTTAAGTATCAACAGTTGCTTGTATGGGATAAAGGAAATGTTATATCAGGTAGGTTTTATATGAACTCATACGAACTTATCCTGATGTTACGAAAAGGCAGAGAAAGATATATCAACGATATGGGTACATCAAATATGTTAAGAGTGCCGAACATTATCGGAGACAAGCTACATCCGACAGAAAAACCTGTTGACCTGATGAAAATACTTGTCGAAAATAGCACAGATGAGGGCGATGTAGTTCTTGACCCTTTTATGGGTGTTGGTGCAACCGGGATAGCTTGCAAGGAACTTGGTAGAGATTTTATCGGAATTGAGATAGACGAAAAGTATTTCAGTATAGCAAAATACAGAATTGAAACAAACGTAACAAAACGAGGGATAGATGAAAATCAGATGACGCTTGCAGATATGATAGGAGAATAAAATGATAACCAATTTTGATGTAAACCTGATAGGCAAAGAGGATATGTTTGTCTGCGGTGATTGCATGGAGTACATGAAACAGATGCCTGATAAATGTGTTGAATTGGCGATTGTTGACCCTCCGTATGGGGTAAAGTATGCTAGAGGGAAGAACGGATGGGGAATATGTGATAATCGCCCTGATCTAAAAGAAGTCCAATGGGATAATGTGCCTAAAAAGGAATATTTTGATGAACTGATTAGAATTTCAAAGAATCAGATTATATGGGGGGGGGAAATTACTATACAGACAAAATACCAGTTTCAAAATGTTGGATTGTGTGGGATAAAATATGTGAAACAGAGAATAAAAGCGTATTTGCCGATTGCGAATTAGCGTGGACTTCATTTTCAAAAGTTTGTAAATTATTTAAGTTGAGGGTGATGGGTTTTATAAATGATTCAAAGGAAAGCAGAATACATCCGACACAAAAACCGATTGCGCTCTACGAATGGTTATTACAGAGATATGCAAACCCCGGAGATACGATACTCGATACCCATGTTGGGAGTGCAAGCAGCTTGATAGCTTGTCATAACACGAATCATAGATTTGTCGGGTTTGAGTTGAGTAAAGAGTATTACGGATTGGCGAAAGATCGGTATGAAAACGAAACATCACAGATGCGCTTAACAGATTTCATGGAGGGATAGAATGACAGATTTTTTGTATATATCTTATGACAAAGATGAAAAGACCAACGCTTCAGGAATATGTATTGGCAGAATGAGTAAAAAGGGTATAACAACAATCCTGAAAATGTGCCTTGATGAAGAAGCTGACATCTTGTATAAGTTGCTGACAGACCAAACATTAAAGGTAAACAAGCTGAATGTAAAGGATGAGTAGATATGGGAAATCTGACAGATATATTCGTAGCATGGGCGTTATTCATGGTAAGCCTGATTCTGGTTGATGTAGTGTTGATTTGGAAGGATATAAGGAGGTAGAGAAGGATGAGGTGGGAAGATGAAAAAATGTAAATATTGTGGAGCGAAATACAGTATTATGATGAAAATTCAAACCGAAAAATATGTCAATGGTAAATTAAAGAAAAAGAAAAAACGGTGGCTTTGCCCTAGATGCTTTCTTCCGATAGGCATATATTTAAATAGGGGAACAATACTTGAAAGAGGTGGGAAGATGGTTTTACACTTACACACGACAATATATCTTGATGATGAGCATTTCCCGATTGAGAATGTAGATGGCGTGATAAAAGCTATGGAAGAAGAATATAACAAAGCCATAAGCACGATGAGTTTACCGGGATGCACAGACAAATTGGAATGTTATTCACAGTTGGATGCACGAACGGATGAAATGAGAGCGAAAGAGGTGGGAGAATGATAATACTCGAAGATCGAGGGCAAAAGGAAAATCAACACAAACTCAAAAACGCCTATTGGCAATCACAAGGCATCGAGGTTAAGCGTTATCCGTTGCCTGTCGGAGATTACATCCTCGTTGACAGGCGAGTACAGGATATGTTAGACCGCAAGGCTAAACGTGGTATAGAGCCAAAGAAAATGGACTTTCTGGGAACGTATAATGTTTGTGTGGATTCAAAATTCAAGATTGACGAAATTGCACAAAATATCTGTGGGCGATCACATGACCGTTTCCGGGATGAGTGCATCCTTGCACAAAACAACGGTATTCAACTTTATGTCCTTGTCGAAAATGAATCATTCAGAATACGAGCGAATGTAGAAAGTCCGTATATCAGCAAATTGGATGAGTTGCATAAATGGGTAAACCCTAGATTATGGATTAGAAAGAATGGCAGACAAGCCTATCCAAACGCTACGAGAGGCAAAACCCTGATGGCAGCTTGCAAGAGTATGGAAAAGAAGTATGGTGTAAAGTTCATATTCTGTAAACCACAAGATGCCGGAGCAAAGATAATCGAATTATTAGGGGGCAACACAGATGTATGAGGATATGATAGGTCAGAACATGATAAAGGTGCTGAAAAAGCTAGATAAGAAGAACATCAAGATATGCTCTGATGGTGGTTGTACATTTTGGTATGCCGGGGATAGAGAGTTTTTCCTGAAGAATGTCGAAAAGCTGTCAATCGGATTGTTTTTCTCACGAACAGGCTCAAAAAATGATAAGATGTTCATTCCCATAAAGAACAGACGTATTCTTGATATGTTTGACGCAAATCCAATAGTCGATGATTCAGTAGTCATATATACGAAAGGCGATGAAAATGGGAATATATGGTACATAGGCGAAAAGCCTAGCGAGGAAAACGGAAAGAAACTGTTGGACAAGTATAACGAGTTTAAAGATATGAAAAACTATTACAGGAGCATGGTATGAAATTAAGTCAGAAGAATTGTTTTGGTGGTGGATGGTTTAAAACAGGAAAGTTGAACAACTACAACTGTGAGATACACTACGATTCATGGAGTGGCAGATATGATTTTGTCGCTCGTAAGAAAGATAACAAAAGCATGGTATACAACTCACGATGGGATGGTACACATTATAAGACAGAGGATGAGTGTAGGAAAGCGTGTGAGGATTGGATAGCCAATCACGTAAAGGAGGCGTAGTATGGGAACAGTATTTGTATTTCTTATGGGTGGCATCACAGGATTGGTTTTAGGTCTGATAATTGGAATATTGATATTTGACAAGGAGGATGAAGAATAATGGATAACAACAAAATCATTAAAGAAAAGCAGATAGACAACTTGTTACAAGCCATAAAGCTAAAGAATGAGGGCATAAATGATAAATCACTATTAGGCGTTGTTGAATACGTGATTGAATACGAGATCAAAGAACTGGCGTTAAAGCCTGTTATAGAAGAACGCCCGACACGGAGGAGTTTACTATGATTAAATGTTCGTGTTGTAAAGAGCCAATTCAGGGCATGATATACGTCAGAATGTTCGACCATGAAACACCTTATTGCTATGGGTGTATGGAAAAAGAGGATAAACCTGACGATTTATGGGAGAGTTATTACTTTTCTGAATATCTTGAACAGGCAGAAGAAAGTGAATATCTCGACTATGGGGATAAGAAATCTAAAGAAATGAGGGATGAGTTATGAGCGAGAAATGTTGTGGAAATTGCATGAATCACGTACCTACGAACAGACCTGTGACATATGTGGCACACTCATACCGAGGATTAGGCGGTTATTGGATGTGTTCACGTACAGGCGAAGCGAAAAAGTGCGAAAATGGTAAGCGTTGTAAACACTTTGATGACAGATACATAGATGATGATCGAGTTGAAGAATGGATAGGTAAGATACATGGCAAACGAGATAAGCAGAATAAAAAATAAACTCGAAACGTATATGAACGCTCCATTTAGAACAGGCTCGGAGTTGTATGAATTGCCGGGCGGTGTATTCATAAACACGATGGAGTATGAGAAGGAAATGGATAAACTGATTTTGCAATACAAACGTGCATTACGCAAGAAAGAGAGGGGATTTGAGTATGTGGATTCTGACTTGTACTAAAAAACCAACGCTTATAAATATGGATAAAATCGAGAAAGTATATGTGAGTGGTAATGAAGATTTGGGTCTTTATTCCGTAATAGGTGATACAGAAGTTGAGAATTATGGTTCTATGATGAGAACATTCGGTGTATATTCGACAAAAGAAATTGCAGACGCAGCTTTCTATAAAGTCGTATCAATGCTCTATAGCGGAAAACCCCAATGTGATATGCCTTCCGAAGAAATACTTGTAAAGGAAATGGAAAAGAGGGGAGAAAAGCAAAATATCGAGAAGAAACAACCTTGTATGAGCATGGAAGAAGCCATAAACCTGTGGAATACCCTTGCAGACCGAGGATTTAAACAGGTAAGCCGTAGGGGTGAAAATACCAAGTCCGGCAAGATGCTAAAAGCAAGACTTCTCGAATATACCAAGGAACAATGGGAACAGGCTATTGCAAATATCAGAAAGTCGGATGTGTTGCAAAGGAATCAGGAAAAATGGTTCGATTTCGATTGGTTTGTTTGTCCGTCAAACTTCGTAAAGGTACTTGATGGCAAATATAACGATAGTGCTACCGATCACATGGAAAAGACAGAAAAGGAATGGTGGGAAAAATGAATATTAAATGTGAAAACTGTGAACATTTCCACAAGTTAAGGCACAACTGTTATACGGAGAAAATCGGAGATTATCGTAGACATGGTTGGGAAGAAAGTGCTTGTTGCACGTTATACATCGACACAGATAACAAAAAGTTGGCTAAAGAAAACTACGTGTACGAAACCAAGCCTGATGATAAATGCGAAATGTTTTCTGAAAGATGAGATCACACCCATATGTATAAACAGGAAAGGAGGCAACTCCTTATAAAAATACATTCAATGCAGATGAGTTTGATATAGGGGTATAGCGTAACGGTTTAGCGCAGATGCCTTTGAAGCATTTGGTGGGGGTTCGATTCCCTCTACCCCTGTTGGAGGTTACAAAATGACAAAAGACGAATGGATGGAGATTGCCAAACACATTAAAACGGCATTTCCAAACGATAAAAACTTTATGGCTACACAGGAAAATGCGGAGATTTGGTACAACCTAGTGATGAATTGGTCGTATGCAGATTGTAAAGCTGCCGTGTGGTCGCATATCAGACATAGCAACTACCCACCTAGTCTAAAGGAACTGAAAGATTGTTATGATATACGTAGAGCCGAAGTTGATGATTTCGGCAGACGTATCAAGGATATATACCGAGATATGGAAAACTACTATCCCGAAGTTCTACGTGATGAAAAGAATAGCCATCAAGCGTTCTCACACGCTCTTAAACACGTTAAAAAGGAAAAGGCTATAAAGTATGCCTTGGAGATAAAACAAGCTGTTATAGGGCGTGTTATGGACGTAGAACGAGGCAATACAGATGAGTTACCACTATTGAGCGAGAGTATAAGGAGCGTTGTTGATGAACTTCGAAGAAAATAGAGAGATTTCGATGAGCGCAGAAAAGCAAATTATCGGAGCATTATTGATAGATAGTGAGTGTTTGGATTCCGTATCTGATACACTTGCACCTGATATGTTTTACAATCACATCCTTGGAGTGACCTATGAAAAGATACTACAAGCTAAAGACGATGGCATGAAGTTCGATTTGACATCGCTATGTATGGATGTTGGGGGCGCATTTCCGAACGACAGAGAGGTTGTGCAGAATCTACTTATTGAGTGCGGAACGTCTACCGCTACATCGGTTGCAATCGAAAAACACGCTGATACGGTCAAAAGGTGCTATGCAGAACGTCTGATTCAGACTACGCTATCTGTCAAACAAGAGGATATGATCGGTGCAATCCGAGATGTAAATGACAAAATTTCAATGTTTATGAACACATCGAGGGATTGTAAGACGATGGCAGAGATTATTGCCGAGAACAAGGATAAGTATTTCTGCGACAAAGAAACAAAGCTGATAAAGACAGGAATCAAAGAGATAGACGAAACGATAGTAGCTTTTGAGCCGGGAGATACGATAACGATAGGTGCTAGACCCGGAGTAGGAAAATCAGCCTTTTCAATGCAGATAGTCAGAAACATGAGCGAGGCAGGTTGGAAAGTCGGGTATTTCAATCTCGAAATGACAGATAAACAGTTATTTGAGCGACTTGTGGCATCTGAAAGCGGTATAGGTCTTACGAGAATCCGAAAAGCCTTGCGATACCTGAATGATGAAGAAGAACGATATAACAACGCTATCGCAAAGTTGAGCAACAATCCGAACTTGCACATAATCACAGGAACAGCGACAGTAGAACGCATACGGACATTAGTAGCCAAGGAACAGTTTGATGTCATCCTGATAGACTACCTTCAGCTTGTCAGACCGAGTAACCGCTATAAAGGAAATCGAATCAACGAGGTCGGAGAGATAAGCCACGGACTAAAGGCGATAGCCACAACGTATGATATTCCTGTAATCATGTTGTCGCAGCTGAATCGAAAAGTCGAAGAAAGACGAGATAAGAAGCCATGTTTGGCTGATTTAAGAGAATCCGGAGATATAGAACAGGACAGTTCGATTATCATGTTCTTATGGAACAAAGAGGAAGATGACCCTATGAAAAAGGGGTTTGTAGTAGCAAAAGACAGAAATGGAACACTCGGAGAAACGGAATTGACATTTGACGGAGATCGAATGAGATTCTACGGAGCAGATGAGTTCGTTCCATCAGAGTTGTCGGATATGGAGATACCGTTCGATGTGTGAAAGGAGGAACAGAAAAATGACACTACATGATGCAGAAATCATATTGAAAACATCCAAAGGGAATGAGAATGATGCCGTGATTACTGAAGCTATGGAGATTGGCGGTAAATGTTGTGAGGTTGTCAACGGAATCAAGGATTTTATCGAGGAGTGTTCAAAGATGAACGATTCCGATACGATACCGAAAGACCTGATTCTTGGATTCATAAACGGATGTATGGATAAGGAGGATTGAGTATGGCACAAGAGATTATGGTATGCAGAAAAGCGGTGATAAACAACGTACTAGCCGTATTGATGTCGTTAGAAGCTGAAGAAATCCTAGGCGTTCTCGACAGACAGGATGTAGATACGGTCTACGATATGATATACAAGGAGGACACCAACGATGACGAAGCGAAAGAATGATATATTGGATTTCATCAAGGGGTTTATGCTGAAAAATCAGTACCCACCAACGGTTAGAGAGATTGGAGAGGGTGTTGGATTGAAAAGTCCGGCAACGGTAAAGGTCTATTTGGATTCCCTTGTTGAGGATGGTTCAATTATGATAAAAGACGGAACTTCAAGAGCGATACAGATACCGGGGATAGAGTATAGGGAGGTGTAACATGGAGAGAAAATACATCAACATTCAGATTCAAAGACACGATCAAGGCAGACAGAAAGAATATTGGAGTGTTCCTGAAAACGTGGCAGATGCCGTAGAGATACTTCTTGATAGCATTGAGGAATTGTGCTATTCAACGAGCGATTTAGACGAAAGTGAGGTAATATAATGGTTATGGCGTTCATAAATGCGATTGTGTTTATATTGGTGCTGACATTAGGATGGCACATCGGTTGGAAATCAGGTTATGAGGATGTGACAAAAGCTACAAAAGAGGTTTTGGAGAACGAGGCAAAAATTGCAACGGTCAAAACCGCTGAAGCCATTGAAAAGGCTTTCTTGGAAAAAGCGGAAAAAGAAAAAGCAGAAATCAAAGCTATGTGGGAGGCAAAGCTGAATGGCAACGATTGAAGAAATTGTTAAAGCTGAATATGATATGATACTCGACTTGTGGAAGTTTGAGCGAAAATGGCTTGAAAAGATACCTCTTTCGATTGACGGTGGCGATTATGAGAATATGTTAGCCGAAGCAAACGCTATGGCTGAAAAGCGAAAAGGCGAATCACAAGAAAAATTATGCTCAATCATCAATGCTTTCATGGACGAGATAGAGTTTATCGACAAGAAAATGAAGGAGGCGAAGAAATGACTAAATCGCAATTTTGGGAAATGCTACTCGTCAATGTGTACGATTGTTCTGATTGTCCATTAAATAGAGAGGGGTTGTGCAAGAAATACTCAAAAGGAACAGGGGATGAGAAAGTAGACCCATGCTTTAGTCCAGAAATGTTCAGAAAAGCCTATGAAGAAATGGAGGATAAATAAAATGATAGCAGATTTACTTAAAGATTCAGACAAATACGAACAGGCGGTGCAGAAAGAGAAAAAGGTTAGTCCATCTCCGAAAATGGATATGCACACGATCATGGGAGATATGAAAAGATGGTATGAGGGAGATTCCTTTTTCAGCGATTACAAGGTGGATAAGCAGAAATACGAGATAATCAAAGCGTATTACGATGAGAAAGAGGGTGTCAAGAATGGATGATTTTGCTCCTGTAACTGTTAGCGTCAAAGAAGCTGCAAAGATTATGGGTATTGGTAAGGATGTCATGTACAAGTTGGTTAAGCAACCGGGATTTCCGTGCGTAAAGATTGGCAACAAATATGTGGTACGCAGGTCAGGACTTGAAGAATGGTTGAGAGTTCATCAGGGGAAAGAGATTGTGCTTGATTAAATCCTTGACAATATAGAAAATGGCTGATATAATACCATGAGTGCTGACAGAAAGCCAAAATGCACACTTTGGGAAAAACGTGGGAAAGCAAAATTGCAAAATCCCACAAACACCCTATCGGGGTATAGCTCAGCTTGGCTAGAGTGCTTGATTTGGGAATAAATCGAGTGGAATCCTAAAAATATTTTTCAAACCCACGTAAAATCGTTGAAACATACGAAATAGCGTGGGTTTTCTTATGTTTTGAATATTCTATATCGTCCTAAAATGTCCTTGACAATCCTATAGTTTCGTGTTATAAAGTTTGGGAAAACTTAATTTTCCCACAGACGAAGGGAGAGTGCCTGATGCCAGATCATATTTACGGAGAAGGTTCTTGGTCGGTTCAGAAAAAAGGTGGCTCTGTCTATCAGCGATATGTAGTCACGATAAATGGAAAACGCAAGGACTTTTACGGAAAGACAAAAGCCGATTGTCTGCGAAAGTACAAGGATTTTCTACAGAACAATACCCCAGATGAGTTCAAGAAAACTCCTATGACAGTATGTGAGGTAGCAACAAGAGCCATAGAAAGCCGTAGAGGGCAGATTAAGCCTACGACCTATGACTTTTACCTCTATGCTATCAAAAGGTTAAATAAGGGCAAAATAGGAGCATTACAGATACATTCCGTGACCTTGTACGATGTTCAGGAGTATATTAACTCGTTAGCCGACAAATGTTCCCTGTCTACAATCAAGAGCCAACGTGTGATTCTGACGATAGCATACTCATACGCTGAAGATAACGGACTTGTCGAAAAGAACTTTATGAATAAGGTCAGATTGCCGAATGAGGCTAATATCGTCAAAGAGGCTAAAGAGCCTGTCTTTCTGACAACTGATGAGCGCAAATTGCTCGAATCCGAGGCAAACAGGCTGAACACGAACAAATCTCACAATGGGAGAGTAGGCGCACCAACCTACGGAATTACGGCAAAAGCTATCGTTTTTCTACTCCACACAGGTTTGAGAATGGGCGAACTGATAGGTCTGCTCTGGGAAGATGTGGATATGGACAAGAGATTCTTGCATATCAAACATAACGTGCCGACTACGAGAAACGAGATCACTACGCCTAAACGTAAATCATCTATCCGAACGATACCCCTTGACGGTGTAGCTTATGACATAATCAGCGAGTTGTCAGACAATAAGAATGGCAAACATGTCTTTCACACAAAGAGCGGAAACATGATAAATCGGAATGATACTGACAGGACGTTAAAGACCATGCTCAAACGTGTCGGGATAGAGAAAAGACCTACTCTGCACGATCTCCGGCATACATACGCATCCGAGTTAATCAGAAATGGCGTAGATATGAAAACTGTATCTGTCGTTCTCGGACATTCGGACATCTCGACCACAATGAATATCTATGTTCATAAGTCTGACGATGACTTGGAAAAGCTGAAGAATGTGTTGAAATGATATACATTGGGGATTTATGCAATTATGATAGCAATTTTGCGAGTTTTCTGCAAAATCAAGGTCTAAATTGCAATTTTCCTCCGTATGCTACAGAAATTAAATACCCCCTACCCCTTGGAATATAGGGATAGAGGGTACTTTTTCTCTGTCAGATTTTTACCAACAGAAAAAATATAGGGGTTAGCATGGAAAAATGAGATTTTTTCTCAAATAATCATTCAGGATTCCGCTCTCTGTCGAAACTCGTCTATCAGCGATTGCACGTCCTCACCTGTAGCCTTGACATAATCCCTGATGGCTCGAATGGCATCCCGGATAGCTGTGTTATCCATACCGACTTCACGGAAAGATTCACGCTCTCCTAAATCAAGTTGTAATTGTATCAGTTCGTGCTTTGATCGGTAATTGTCATTTGCTCTTTTTTGATATGATGATGTTTTCGGTTTTGCCATAATATATCCTCCCATATATATAATGATATATAGCATTATATCACGTTTTTATCTTTTGTCAAGATATGCTTTTATAATATCCCTTTCAATCTCTCGTATTCCACCTTTATTTCGATTTTACGCTCCCACCCTATAAAGTATACCCTTTTGTGTTTAGAAAGCCTGTATGAACGAATATCACTCGTAATCAGGGTCGCTTACTACGATTTCCACTACGTTTTCTTTTTCAAAGTCTGCACGTTCAACAAATAATTTTAATGCATCTATAAGGCAATCAGCTTCAATCTCTGTCGTGTAGTTCATGCACCCATCGTCAGGATTATCTCTATCGAACGCTTCTAAGTATTTAATTTCAAAGAATCTCGGCTCTCTCATATCTCCACCTCCTACCAATCTTCGCTTGCATCAGGGCAAATATCATCAATGTCGATAGCATCCAACGTGTCAATGTCGTAATCGTCTAACCTATCCAAGTTCCCGAACACTACAGTTCCATGCTCTCCCTCGGTGGCATAGATATTCTCGATGATTGCCCTTGCCTCGTCCTCTGTTTCAGCTTCTACAGTTCCCTCAATCTCGATAACCTGTTTTGCGGTAAATGTGTATATCATATCTCTACCTCCTGTCGTTTTCGTTAAGCATTTCCCATTGTTCTCTTTCTAAAATTGTTAGCAAAGTGATCTCTGTTTCCGATGATAACCGTAACTTTTGTCTGATTATGTCTTTTATCATAGGTATATCTGTTGACATGATTGTTGTATTTAATGATATATCAATATCCTCATAACTGTCTTTATCTATCCTTGCCCTGATATGATATTCTTTTTTGTGATTCATTGTGTATCACCCTTCCTTTATCTTTTGCCTGTGTATAGCCATTTCATCTGCATAGAAAAGGCTTGTTACCTCGTCAACACTACATTTTGCTGCGGTTGCAAGTTTTATCAGCGTGTGAATATCAGGATTGAATATCCCGGATATAAAGCCATGCAAGTTTTGTCTTGCAATTCCAACCGCTTTTGCATATTCTGATTGATTTTTGAATCCCTTTTTCTGAATCCAAAAGTTTATGTATTCCGAATCCCTTGCGTATTCATATCTTGCCATATCTCTGCCCCCATGCTCCATATTTTCATATCCCCCGGGGTATCAATCCCACCGCCCTGGAGTACGTTTTTATGTGCTATTTTTCCATCCTGATTTTTTTCAAGGGTATAGAACAGATTAGCCGTATCGTCATCTATCCACACCTTGACATCCTCATATTGCGCTATTGCGTGATCGGTGTGTTTTTCTATCACAACACATTCCTCCTCGAAAGGCTTAAAGTCTGGCGGTTCTTTCCCGGTAAACAGGATATGTTGACCGATTTCAAGATTCCTATAGTTTAGCATATCTCATCCCTCCTTGACGTGTATGTGTGTTACAGTATAGCCTTTATTCTCATAAGCCTCTGTAACCTCTATCATAGTTTCAGCCTTGACGTAAGCCGTCTGCTCCGTTCCATTCTCATCCTGATATTTTACCACAAACTTCTGCATATTGTCACCTCCTTTTATTTTTCCATAGCCTGACAGAGTTTCTCATGTAGCGTCCGATATGCTTTTGACTTATCCCGGATTGCTTCCGTGTCCGTTTCAAGTGATCCCAGAACCGCACTACATTCATTCAGTTTGTCAAGTGTCAGCAAGATTGCGTTCGATAACATATACAATTCATCCTGTGAGAAGTCCATATAATCACCTCCTATATAATCTCAAAATCATCTCTCATACCTTCTTTTTACCAAGTTTCGCATTGACCGGGATTCATTTCACATACACACATCCCATAGTATTCATCAAGTTTAGCTGCGTTCATGTATTCTGGCTCATTTATCCATCCTGATTGTGCAAGGTTGCGTTGACGTTTATTCCATTCATCAGCTATCGCCTCTTTTGCCTCACGCTCTGTATTTCCTAGTGCTACCCATGATGTACTCTCACTTTCCATAGTTATTACAAACATATCTTTACCCTCCATGCTCTAAAAATTGATAACCCCCTATGTATAACCTTTCTACCTCTATCTGATCGGTTTTTCGTACCGATTTTTTGATACAGATTTTTTGTATACCCTGTGATGATTTTACCCTATCCAACGCTTGCCGGATATTTCATATGTTGCTCCGTTCGCATCCTGATAATCATAATCGAAGGAATAGTCAAACTTGATACACGTTTTATTCCCATAGACTACGATAACCGGGCTGCCGTGTTCAATGGCAAACTTTTCTCTATATCCGGCTTTTCGTTTAGCTTCTCGGATGATTCTATCCATGTCAGACTTTTTCATATGCTTACCCCCTTTTTAATAATTATACATGACGATTCTACCATCACTTAATACATAATCGCCTCGATCATCAGCAAGTGCTTCTCCAAAGGCTTCAAAATCAATGTAGTTTTTCAATGGATTATTTTCCATATCATGTAAATATCCACAACTCCATGCCTCTTCTTCGCCGTATTCCTCATAATCATTCCATACATAACCGATAATGCTTCTATCCTGATAATCTGAATAGTTATCGAAAATCTCATTGACCTCATCGCTTGAAAGGTTGTATTCATTCATACACCATGTTTTCTCATCCTCGATAATATTATCGAAAAACTCATCGGCTTCATCTGACCGCAGCTTTTCAAAGACGTGTGCAACCTTTTCATACGCCTGAATACCCTTTTGGTATCTGTCATCGCCTTTTTCAATTCCACATCCTAGGTCATTCAGGATTTTATTATACTCGATAAGTGCGTTATACTCATTCTCGGTTAAAACAGTTTCAATATCCTCATACGCCGGGAATGTGTGAGTGCTATAACACGTTCCATGCAAGATAACACTTCCGAAGTAGTGGTTGCACTCAAAACGTGGCTGATTATCCTCGATATAAGCACATCTGTCACGATCATCTGTATCTTTGATTCTGAATAAAAACATATTTTCCTCACTTTCCTTGCCATGCTACGGATTTTCATAACCCCCTACCCCGGAAGTTATACCCATAGCAAGGCAATTTTCCTGTTCTGATTTTTGGTTGCGATTTTTGTGTATACCTTTACTCAAACTTCTTTTTAATCACAATATGGTATAATTGCATTTTTTACAGTAGATGGAATAAGATTCCATCCATCACCATCCTCATTTTCAACAATAACTGACTTGTCAATTATCGTAAACATTTTTATATCCTTTTTACCCTGTATGTTATACACATAGGCTATTTTGTCACGTTTGATAAAGTCTTTTATATCGTTAGCAAGTAAAGACAATTCCTTCATGTTATATAGCCTAGTTCCCTTTGCACAATACAGACTATAGCTTGCTTCTTTGATAGTGTTACCATAAATACATTTACTCATAATCATCACTCACTTTCCCGGATTCTCTATCCGTATGCTATAATTTTTTAATACCCCCGGGGGTTCTGGACTTACCCCTATTCACTCATTTTTCTGTCTACCACTTTTCAGGCAGATTTTTCTAACGTGCCTCCATCCAAAATCCTGTCAATATAATCAAGTCCTTCCTTTACACTTCCTACATATCCGCATGAACGGAATGAACCGATTTTTACTAACTCATAAACATCCGCAACCTTGCGAACCTCATAACCCCTGTATCTGTATATCATACTCTTGATACCTCCTTCATAGATTCTCTCCATGTTATAGGGTTGTTATAATATCCTAATCCTGATAAAAATGCACTATACATATCCTGTAAGTGTGAGTATCGCTGCCTTCCATTCCCTTGCAAGTTTTTTGATTTATTCTCTATCAAGTCATTGATGTTTTTCTTTTCATAATCGGTTAGCAAGGCATAAGTCCATGACTTTTTCATAACATCTAGCCACACATTTTTTGCATTTTCTTTCGTCAATTCCATAGTTTTTACCTCCTTTTCAGCAAACCTTTTTCCAATTTGTGACTTGTGTATAGCCATCCGCCTGTAAAACTTCTACTTCCTCATCTTTATCAATTCCAAGGTTTTCACGGATATATTCTACTAACTTGCCTTCTCTTTCAAGTTTCCACAACTCATCATCCGTTATAATCATAGAACACTCATCCGTGTATACGTCAGCAACCATTCCAAAGTAAAAGGCTTCTACCATTTTGATACTTTCCTCATCTGATACCTCATAAATGACCTCATTCCAGTCACACTGACAATAGCCACGTATCGTGCATTTTTCGAACGTCTTTCCCGGATTCAAGGCGTTTAGCATTTTGACTTCATCATCATACGCCTCATAAGCTGCCTGTATCGTTTTCAAGTCCTTCCCATAGTATCTTGCTATATCTTTTAACTCATCCATAAAGCCTTCATCATTCTCATCTATCCACAAATCATCGAAGTCATTTTTAATAGCTATCATATCTGTATACCACGTGGCTTCTTCTATTTTCGTATAATCACGATTAGCGTTTATCACAAAATGCTCATCAAAATCCTCACCATATGCGTATGTTTTCCACTCATCATCCTGATAAATATAATCACAACCGCCCTGATTATCAATTTTAACTGTTATCATAATTTTATACCTCCATATACTCTATTTTTTTGATACCCCCTATATATCGATCAGAAGGGGTATATTGCCATGTTTTCAGGTTGCATTTTTACGTGAGATTTTTTAATCCTCATCCGTTTCATTTCCCTCATCCAAAATATCACGGATATCCATATTTCCGAAGTCCTCATCATTATCGATGATGTAGTTTACAATATCATAAACATTATCTAAAGCCTCATCTATAGCCTCATCGCTATCCAATGACTTATACCCATATATAGTACACATGATATAGTCATCTGACAGGTCGAAGTTATCGGTGTCTATCTGTTTGAGTGCTTCAGTAAATGAACATTCCCCTAAAAAGTCATCTATATCACACATATTATCGATTCTATCATCGTCATAGTTATTTTTGCTGCACCACTCATTATAAACATCGAAAATCAATTCTCTTTCACTCATATCACACAATACTTCCTGTATACGTTCTCTAATATCCATTTTTAAACCCTCCATTTTTCTATATGCTATATTTTTTGTTTATCCCCTATACCCCGGATTCTGGGGGTATCGATCACAAAAATCCGTGTCAAGTTTCTGTATCTGTTTTTTCTATAGCCTCCGTATAAAATACATACGTCAGCACGATTATGGCTATTAGCATTTATCGCCTCCTTCCTTCTGTTCTCTTGTGAATAATATCTTGCCTGTTCTCTTTTCCTGTATCTGTATAACGTCTGTATCGCTTTTTAACAGGCTTATAATAT
>Ga0326512_10001740_pt1 | contig 16462 bp, 14 predicted proteins | sample 1_2617_0518_D_FD_203652 | JGI IMG/M metagenome (GOLD analysis project Ga0326512, IMG submission 203652) | Bovine rumen microbial communities from UC Davis, California, United States - 1_2617_0518 | ecosystem: Host-associated > Mammals > Digestive system > Stomach > Rumen | place: USA... | reverse complement strand
ATAATGAGTATTTAGATAATCAACATTATGTTACTTTTAACACTAGTCTTAATTATGGGTCTTCTTTTTCTGATAAAAATATCGAAAATAATAGTATTTTTTATCCAATTGAAGATACTATAATTAATAATACACTTTGGCGCGATGGACAAGAGTGGCACTTAAATATACCATCAGGCGGTATGACACACTATCCTTCCGCAAATGAAGTAGAACATTTATCATTACAGCTTAATATTTATAAAATTATAGATGATACTATGGAAGTCATATCACCTAATAATTTTGAACTTATAAAAGAAATAACAATTTTTCCATCATTGACATTTACAGAAGCTGAAGGGGAAGCGCATGGCGTATTAGGTCAGTTATATTATGCCGGCACCGCTCCTTCTAAACCTATTATTAAATTTACAATTACTCCGCAGTTTCAAACAAGCGGTTTGCCATATATTGTTACTCCTACGAACTCCTTTATAACAGAAACTAATCCATATAATGTATTGAATTTAACAAATACCGCGACCGGTAAAGTTACGCAGTTTAAATTTTCTCTTCCTGGTTTCTATCAATCATATAATCAAGTTATCAAATTAGTATCAGAAAATTGGACGTTGGATCGGACATCATTAGCAGAGCTATTACGTAATAGTATTAAAGACTATTACATTCGGGCGCAAGCTATTAAATTGTGTGAAGAAAAGGTTGCTCCATTAACAGATTTTTGTACTGCTTTACAAAATAATATAAAAAATTCAACCGCAACTTTTATCTTTAATTCCGCAACCGGTGAAGCGATAGGAAAATTTACGTTAGAACATAACGATGGCGCTGACACTTCAACTATTGAAGAAAATGTAGGAGATATGGTTTGTGGGGATTATCTGGTTATAGAGGAACAAAATCACTTAATAAATGGACAAATTTCGTCCGACGATTGCTATCAAATAACCACTGATTATCCCGGTGGTTTACAAAATTTCACAATCCTCTACAACAATATGTATCTGTAAGGAGTAAAAGGAGTTGAGACTTTAATGATGACGGGTTTAAATCAACGAAGTTATGAAGTCTCTATTTGGACGCTTCAAGACAGTTTTATTACTGTCTTGAAGCCTACCAATTTAGAGTTTAAAGGTCAGATACAAGACCCAGATATGAATTTGAAAAATGATGGCACATTAGTGTTTTCATTTTCTATCCCTATGTATCTGCGGACCGACAAACAAACCGTTATAGAAAATCCTATTTGGTATACTACCCGTAATGGCGTTTTGGCCGCGAGTATGCGAAAGTTAAAGGTTATTTTTAATAAAAAACAAGAAAACGAAGCTGTTTTTGAATTTATTATAACAAAAGTAACTGAATCGCATGACCGCGGTCAATTGATGTGTAAGGTTGAAAGCGAGAGCCTTGCCTTCCATGAATTGGGGCATCATGGCGTAACAATTAGCCTTGACGGTGATGATTACGCAGCAGATGTTGCCGCGGCAGAAGAAAGTAAAGAAACCAATACTTTGCGGTGGCAAGACGCAACACAGGCAGGGCTTATTGCCCATTTTAATGTTACCAGTTATACAGTAATAAATGATAGACTTAATCTCGTATTGGTGCCAACCGTAGATAGGGATGTGGGCGCGGATGCGAGCAAACGTAATTGGGGCTTCGCATTAGACGGGAAGTCTATTTCATCTGGTCCTTGGGAAGGTAATAAACCAGTTCACGGATATGATTTTACAATAGATTTAATTGAGAATGTTGGTTTTCGAGTATCTATTGGTTCCGCCATGTTTGACACCGATGCCAGTACATTAACTATCCGTCTTTCTCCAAGAAATAACGTTAGTCCTTATTCAGGAAATATAATTGATATTAAATTTTGGAAAGGTGCGCCCGAAGCTCCCTTAAATAACCTCCAATATTGGACAGAAAAAGCATTAGTTTACTCTGACTGGAAATACATTATCCAAATGGATTGGGCTTCATATGATGGTGTAATTGTAGATGGTTATGCCGATATGAACTTAATCGACCGCGACACTTTAAACGCAGAGCGTGAAGCTAATGGGTTACGGCGTTGTGATACGGTATATGAGGATGAATACATCCCAAGCTGGAAAGTAACAGAAGACGGTAGTGCGCTTGAAGCAGACGGCGACCCGGTATTGTTTAAGGAAAAGTGTCGCCAAGTTTCTATATCAGAAAGCAATATTTACAATATTACTCAAACACTTGCGGAAGAGTTTGGCGTATTTTGTAAGTATAAATATATTTATGATGCGGATTATCATATTATAGATAAATACATTATTTACTATAATAACTTCATTAATGAGGCTAGTGGCGTAAAGGACGTAACGTATCCATATGATACAGATAAAATTTCCCGCACTATGGACGGCACAGATATATGTACCAAGCTATACGTTAAAAGCGTAGATGATGATACTGCGCCAACCGGTATGATTTCCATAATGTCAACCGCGGCAAATCCATCTGGCGAAGATTATATTCTTAACTTCGATTACTTACATGAAATAGGCACTATTACGGACGAGCAATATGCCGCAATTCGACCTTACGAAGTTAAGATGCACGAATTAAATCGCCAGATTGATGAATTAAATGAAATAATTGCGAAAGCTCAAATTGATGAGCAAGAATATTTAGCCACCATTACTGTAACTGAAAATAGTATCGCACAAGCAACTGACCGTTTACAGGAAAATGCGTTGTTATTGAGTTCTGTAACCAAGGATACAGGCTATATTCACTTAACAAAAGGCACCGCATTACATGCCACTTTAATTCCTGATAAAGACGTTCAAGACCTAAAAAAATATAAAATTAATTTAACTACCGAAGGCGTTGTAGATGGTCAAACAGTTGAATACAAAGATGCTAATGGCAATGTAATTACTAGCGCTAATGCGGCAAAAATAAAGATTTTTAAAGCCGCATCTGATATTCTTCCTGGCACATTTTCCTATATTGACGGTGAAGGTCAGGCCGCGGATAGTTATACTACTGTTGATAAAGATAATAAATTAACATTTAAATATGATGAAAATGATAATATTATAGGTATTACCGGGTTTGACTTAGACAATGGTACATCAACGACTCGCTATCTTGTGCTTTCGTATTCTCCTAAATTATGGTATGAAAATGTTCAGAAAAAGTTTGAAGCTCGTAGAGCTGCTGATGAAGCCGCAAATAAAGAAGCTAAGAAAAATTTAGAAATTACACAAAAATTACTTAAAGAAAAAACCGAATTGCGGCAAAGTCTTATTGATGAAAAAACCGCAGAAATTCGTAAATTCAATATCATGATGGGCCCCGCATTGCGTGAGGGCATTTGGAATCCCGAGGATTATACTGATTATGGAACCAAAGGACAGGCATTGATACAATGCGGCGATTGGTTAAATGGTTTAACTGTTGAGCAGCATGACACTACTGATATGGTAAGTTTCTTATGGGATACAGAGCCATTTGATGATGAACAACTTGCCTATCAGTCAATTGGTGTAGATATGAAGAAAGAACATTATCCGTATGTTCTTTTAGATAAGGCGAAGTTGGATTTAATACGCGATAATAACTTATTTGATAAGTTATGCTTATTTTATAATGCTACGGCGATTGATGATACACAGCAATTCTTGCGGCTTGGCGGCACTATGAAGTTAGCATTTAGGCAGCATACTGATGGTAAAATGTATCCAGTTTTATTATTAACCGGTATGAGCGCGGATGCCGTTGATACAATTCGTAAAGGAACGATTTCATTAGGTATATGTAGTATCGAAACTGTACCAGTTAGCAGTGAAGAAACTGGTTTGTATAATTCAGTTTTAAAAATGGTGCCGGAAAAACTATATGATTATGGAAATGTTGAAGTTAAGGACATTATTCATAAGCCTAACGATGAGTATTCTAATATCTATTATCCTCGTATTGAAATAAAATCATTATCCTTGAAGGCTAATTCCGATTGCTTAAAAGTGCGCGGAACCGCAAACGCTTTTGATTTTAAGATTATAAAGGTGACAGCGAGACATACAGATGATAGGGTTTTTGTTACACCGACTATTGATTCGCTTAATAACCATAAAAATATAAAGTTTTTAATAAAATGGATACATCATGATAAGAATGGTAACGAGCACGCATGGTGGTCTACTGATATAGATGACCTTATTAATGGACGCCCTTATATGTATACATGGGACAGATTGGCCGCCAATTATGAAATTGGTTTAAAATTTGATGATACAGCATATAAGCGTCAACGTCGTTCTTTTGACATGGAAATTAGTGCTTATTCAGGTGTTAGTGGTCAATATATGAACCCTGGTGAAGGTACTCTACTTGCTACTCATTCTGTGCGTATTGACCTTATGGAGGATGAGAACTCGCGCTTCTTATTTACTGATACGCTTGATGATGATTTACAAATGTATTTTGATTATAGTGTTTTGGTGCGTGATAATAGTTATTTCTTAACTCTAACTCCCGAATTATTTGTGCGAACTTATTTTGACCGCTTCACAGTTGATTATGAAATTTCTAACGCAGATACAAGTATCTACCTTGATGCGCGAGAGGTTTCCCGCACTAACGCATATCCACAAGTATCATATGATGTATCTTTAAGCCTATTTGGCCGCAAAATTAGTTTTGAAACTTATAATCTATTAGGCCAATTAATTAACATCAATGATAATGACCTTAAATTTCATAATGTTCAAGGCTATATTTCCGAGGTAGATTTAAAGTTAGATAAACCTTGGGAAGATTCCATTAAGGTTCAGAATTACAAAAATAAGTTTGAAGACTTATTTAGTACGATTATCGCAAGTTCTAATATCGTTCAAGCCAACGCCGCAATCTATGACCGCACAGTTGCTCTATTCAATAGTGATGGCACCTTAAAACAAGACGTTATACAGACTACTTTAAATAAGGTAGACTTACAATATGCTTTCAATAAGGGTAAATTAACTATTGACGAGAATAGAGGAATTTGGGCTGAAAGCGAAGATGGCGTTGTAGCATTTTCGGGTGGTGGTATTTTTACCGCAACTGAGAAAGATGGTAGCGGCAATTGGGTATGGCATACAGGCATCTTGCCTTCTGGTATTAATGCGTCATTAATAAACGCGGGACAACTTGATACTAATTTAGTGCGTATCTTTGCTGGCGACAATTTACGTTTCCAGATGAACGAACAAGGACTTTTTGCTTATCGTGCTAAACTTGATGGTAGTCCAATGCTAGATGAGTATGTTGTTCATAATAGTGAAGGCTTATTCTTACGTAAGCCACAATCAACTAATCCGAACAATCTAATTGACCGTGTTGCCATAGATTGGGCGGGACTAACTTTACATAACAATGCGGGTGACCGCACCTTCTTTGCGGACGCAGAACGTGGCGACTTATGGTTGTCTGGCACCGTGTCTGCGGAAAGCTTTAAAATTGTTGATACGGATGAAGAATGGGAAGAAGGTGTTACAGAAGGTAGCTCATTAGATTATTATATGGCGACGTTACTTGCTAAACAAGGTTCGACTTTGCGGCAATCATTTAGCTATCTATTTGAACAAGCGGGTAATGTTTTACAAGCATCCGAAGCTTCTTTAAGCGCGCTTAATGATTTAAATATTGAAAGTGGTTCATTAATGTCAGATTTTTATGAGAAAGTAAAATCTGGTATAATGGAGCATCGTGAGATAAAGTTATATAGTGATTCTAGTGTTGAATTAGTTACCGGTGATACCACGAGTGGCGTGAGTGCCATTTCCATTAGCCCAAGTAAGGGTGTATGGATTGGTAGCAGCAAAGAGATTCGGTTCTATTCTGGTAACATTACTAATACTACAACTGCCTCTGCGGCAAGTTCTTTGATAAATAGTGAACGGATTTTATTCGGAGTATCTGATGGGAGTAGCGGTTCCGCAGTAGATATTACAAAAGATTCTATTGTCTTAGGCGCTGGCAAAACCGCGGTCGAGAATATCGTAAATGGTAGCATAGAGGCCAGTAATAATACTACCGGTGTAAAAATCACAAAAGATGGAATCTATATGGCTACTAGAAATAGTACTGGCGACCGCAACTATATTGGAATGGACAGTAATGGAATACAAATTGGTGCGGTTGGTAATACTGATGGAACTGGCTCTTTTATTAAATTAAGTAAAGACCAGTTTGCTATTGGTTCAGGCACCGATTTAGCCATTAATACAAATAATGTTCAAATATTTACTGATGGTAATCATGATAATTATTTTGTATTAGGCAATAACTTATTAAATAATGGCACACGATTGATGACATTAACGAATAGCGGTTTGACTGTTACTGGTAAAATACAAGCGACTAGCGGATATATTGGTAGCGCAGAAAATGGGTGGAATATTTTATCAGATTCTATTTATAATACTTTAACATCATTTAACGCAAGCGGTTCAACTGCGGGTGGTATTTATATCGGGACAGATGGAATTAGCGTAAATAATTTAATTAAATTAAATAAAACTGGTGCTTTTACAATTTATAGAGGCTTGACCAATGAAAGTGCTGACCGAGAAGCTGTATTTTCTATTACCCAAGATAGTACGGATACTTCAAAATATAACGTTACTTTTGGTAATGGAGTAAGTTTTGGAGACTTTATTTTACCCGTTCATAACGGAGGAACAGGTTCTTCTACTGGTTTAGAAAATAATATATACAAAGCAACTGCGGCAACTAGTTTATCAACAGATGCGCCAAATGGGTCTTTGGGTGTAGTGTATCAGAATGAATCTTCTTCAACAAAGGGGTCTTTAACTGCAACAATGGACTTAGCAAACACTTCTCCGCAATTTGTTCTTAATCGTACAACTGCCAATACTTGGTATGGATTAACGCGGTACTGGAATCATGGAAAATTTTCATTTGATGAATCAAGCTATACATACGCATTGGTCCCGAATTTAAATAACTACGCGCGTGTAGGATATGGTACTGATAGTAATTACCAATCTGCTATTTGTGTATTAGTTAAATTCGAAACAGAAGGTCTTAGTTTTAACAAAATTACTATTTCGTTTGATTGGTGTACTCATCCTGGTGCGACTTTTACATATCCTCCGTATGATAGACAAACAAAAGTTACCGGAGCATTAAATGTAAAATTATATAAAGGCAATACAGATTATTCAACTACGCCTTTGTCTTTTAACCCAAATATTCAAGGTGACAACAATGTACGTGTTAGTTCTGGGCATGTTTCACAAGAATTAAATTTAACTACGGCAATAAACAGCCCTACGCAAGAAAATTATTATTTAGTATTTTATACTACTACTAGTTATTCATTAATCTATATTAAACCTTCTTCAATTAAAGTAGATTCAATAACAACTTCTGGTGATACTAACACAGCAGAGCTTTATATCCGTTCCGCAAATCAATGGATAAAAGTAGCCCCATAAAGTAAAAAAAAATAACCCCTCTCCTTTCGGAGAGGGGCCTTTTTTTATTTAATCTTCCTCTAAGAAGCAGTCAATAAATCCCATCTGAATGGGCGTAAAGTCTGTGCCTTCAATCTCTTCAAATTTTAGCTTTGGCGCATTAAGCTCAATTTCAGTCTGAACAAGCGCTTCAAGTTCGCGCATAAATTCATTTTGCTTATCAACCTTAACTAAAATATTATTATTTTCATCGGTCTTGAAACTACCGTCCTCGTTCTTTTCACCATAAGCGTCAATTAGCTGTTGGCGGGCAACTTCAAAACTTTCATATTCCTTACTAATTGCCTTAATGAGTTTGTTTACCTTAAAGGCGGTTCGAGCAGGTAGTTTTTGAGTAGCTAACTCATTAAAAATCGACATGCTATCTAACATATTTTGAACAGTAATATTAATCATAATTTATCGGTTCTCCCCAACTTGATTTCTTTTTAAGACCGCTAAAATATTTTCCAATACAAATAGCGTCTGCTTCATCTTGTGTACATTTTTGATTGTACCATGACATTACTTTTTCTTGCGCGGCTTTTTTCTTGTTTTCACGTTCTTTTCCACCTACGCCACAGTATTCCCGCCATGTTGAAGAATATACTAAACCAGAAGACATTTCTACTTCAAATAACGTATCTAATAAAACACCTTGTAAATTTGCTAAAACTCTATAAGTTTCAACTTGTAATTGTGACATAGAATGTCCATAAGATTGAAGTTGAATATGTTCAATGCCTACGAAATCTATTTTCCATTCATCAAGAGCGGCTAAAAGCCAGAGTTTTAATTCATGTATTCGCGCGGTTGTTTCTGCGTCGTGTGTAGTAAAAGTGCCATAGCTAACTAGCGTAGTATCATCATAAATAGCATATCCTGTTGTATGCGTCGCTGCGTCAAGAGCTAAAATCCGATAGGTGCCAGTTTGTTTAGCTGGCACCTTATTTTTTTTAACTTTATAAGGGTCTCCCGCGAGGCATACTTCACACAGAGGACGTTTACGCCATTGTTTATAGGTTTGTTTTTGTATATGCCCGCAGGGGCACTTCATTTCTAATTCGGTATCTAAATTTTTATATTCGCTACTTAATAGTTGCCAACCTTCTTCCTCTAAATGATTACGAACCGAATAGATATTAATGGGCACCGGTGCTTCCGAAACCGCCTTCGCCACGGTCTGTTTCGTCTAGTTGTGAAACCTGCTCGGCGGCAAAATGATAAACTGGCATAATAAACATTTGAGAGAGTTTATCGCCCTTATGGATTTCATATGGTTCGTCAGAAATATTATCAAATAGAAGTTTTAGGGGTCCACGATAGTGGGAATCTATTACGCCAAAACTATTAGATTGACGTAGTGGAGTTTTAAAGCCGGTACTGGAACGGGGAACAATATACGCAGCCCATCCTTCTGGTAGGCCAATGCGTACACCGGTATTCACCATAACCCCGCGAGAATGGGCGGGAAGAATCACATCTTCATTCGCATAAAGGTCAGCCGCAGCATCAGTAGGATGTGCATAAGTCGGCATAATTGCGCCATCTTCGAGTGTCATAGGAAGCTTAATGTCTGCCGTATGATAGCGTGCGATAGCTTCATCAAACAGATTAGTAATTTCATTTAATACCGATTCCATTAGTTGGCGGCGTAGTGGTGAAGGTTTAAGCGTATCAATGGCATTTTTTAATTCGTCTTTAAGACCGTCAATTGAGAGTTGCGCCTCTTTACGAGACGTACCACTTTCCCGCAGTCCATCTAAAAATGCTTGTACGCTCTCTTCTCGTAGATTAGGAGAAGTGAGGCCGCCTTTTACCATATTAGTAACAAGTTCAATAGTGTTTTCTGTAAGTGACTCTTCTGGTATAGAAGCAAGCTGCTCAAAAATGTCAGCGAATTGTTGAAAAGCTGCGCTATTAGCGGTCGCGTCAGCTACATTAAATAGTCCATCTAGTTCCATATTATATTACCTCGTATTCCTTAGTTACAGTAGCGTTCCAACGTTCATCAATAAGGTCGCCTGTTTTACGGTCTTTTTTACATTTATATTCTGTTTTATATTTTGTTAAAGTATAATCCTCAGAATGTTGTTTTTCTTTACATTCTTCAATGGTATCTAGCGCTTCTTGTTCGCTATCAAGCACATAAGTGATAATAATAGTTTTAATCTGCCTCATTATCTGTATACTCCTCTTCTTTTTCTTTCATTTTTTCATAAATTTCTTTATATATTAACTGTCTCGCAGTATCATATACTACGTCAATTTCTTGTTTATGCTTTTTCTTAAAAGCGCGCCGTTCTGCTCTATTGGGTCGGGAACCAAGTCGTTTTTTCAATTCTTCTTCAACAACTTCTTTAAGCTCTTCCGGCGTAAGGATTTTTTCTTGTTCGTCCATAATTGTCTCCTATAATATCGCTTTTAAAAATGAAACTATTGTCTCATATTCAGATGCGTTTTGGAGTTTTATAAAAGTTAAAACAGAATGATTGTTTCCTAAAACTAATGGGAGTTTTACTTCATAAGAAACAGACTCGGTAAAAGTAACCGTATTATTAATTGTCTGTGTTTCTTCTTGAATATTTAATTCTGGGGAATCTGTTATTGCGTAAAATAAATAGTAATCATTATCATCTTGGACTAATGCCAATAAACGATTTTTATACCAAATACTTTCTTTAATATCCACTTAACCGCCTTCCCGTTTATTAAAACCCCATTCCTGTGATTTAAAGAGGTTTATATAAAACTTTTCTTTTTCATTTAATTCATCTTTGTCGCAATAACAAAGAACTTCAAACGTCCAATTCCATAAACCTTCATCTAGCATTGCGTGATGTATTGCTTGGTCGGCAATGGATGTTATTCCTACGGTTGATTTCATATGGTCTTGGATACGTTTTTTGATATTGGTGCTCTTACCAATATAACATTTATTTGTAGTTATATTAGTAATTTTATAAATGCCTGGGTCAGCTTCAATACCTACGCGCTTACAAGTATCATCGAGATATGGCTTTATGTATTCTTGCCAAACTAATTTACTAATAATATCAGGATGATTCACTTTTGCCGCAACAGTCGTTAATAGAAATTCAATATCAGGACGGTATTCTTCGGGCACTTGGATAGTATAAAATAAGCGGTCTTGTTGGTCTTGTTCAATTCGTTTAAAGGGCTCAATCAATGATTCATATTCCGCTTGTTTATCTACTACCATTTGTTTAATTGCAGCGATACTTTCTTCCGCAGATTGAATTGCGTCTTGCGTTTGCTCCTCAATGATAGCAATACGTTGGTCACTTTCCCGCCGTTTAGCGGCTAATTCATAGTTTAATTCAGCACGACGTTGTTCTGCGGCGGATTCAACCTCTTTAATGCGTGATGCTTTTAGTTCTTCAATAGCGTCACGTAATTGCGCATAATTGGCTTTACGTTCCTCGTATTGGGTTGTTAATTGAATTAAATTATTTTGTTGTTTAGAAATTTCATCAGCAAGTTCTTGGACATGTGTTTTATCAAGAGAATGTTTCTTTGTTAATAATATACATGTCACAAGAAGGGCGGCCGCGAGGGCAATTACTAAATAAATCATACCAATACAAATTAACCTCTCCTTTCTTGATAATACTATTATAGCATATATTTTTTAAAAAGTCAAGTATTGGATAAAGAAAAAAGGGAACGGATTAATCAATCCGTTCCCAAGTTTGATTTTCTTTATTTTGTTTCCAAATATGTTGGTTCGTGGAACCCCGCATTTTTAGGGTAATATCGCGTTGTTCGAGAATAAATGGGCCATCAATTATATAGTCGGCATTTAAGAAAATGGTATGTAAATTTTTATTGGATTTTTGTTCCTGTAACAAATCTTCAAATTGATAACCTGTCCAAATATATACCTGTAACCAGTGGTAGGCTTGGCGGCAAAATGATATGAGACGACCAACGAGTAGCCGATTTTCAGGTGTTAGCGGTTCGCCGCCGAGAATACAAAGTGAACGCTTTACTCCGTTAGCATAAAGAGCATCACGAATTTTTACAAGCGTATCGGCAGTAAATTCTTCTCCATATTCAAAATTTTGAGCTTCTGGATTGTGGCATCCGGGACAATGAAAGTGGCAACCAGAGACGTATACCGAGACAGCCCATCCCGGGGCTGCCGCGGTGTCATTATAATAAATTCCTGCTAAATGTGTCATAAGTTACCTCAATGGCTGTGTTTGACTCTATCTTCTGTTTCCGCTTGCTTTCCTGCGTTAAAGGCGGTTTTATAATCACCGGTCAAATAACCGGTTACTCTGCGTAAATGCTGAATATTTTTGCTGCCACATTGCGGACATACGTCATTAATTTCATCCTGATAACCACAATCATTACATGTATCTATTGGTACGTTAATCGCAAAATACGGTATGTCTTTATCCATAGCGTAATTTACAACTTCTTCTAATGCTTTTATATTGTTTTTAACACCACTGGGTAATTCTACGTAAGTGATACAACCGGCACTAGAATAACCAGTAAGTTGAGATTCAATATCTATTTTATCGAAAGGAGACATTTCTTTCCATACTGGAACATGGATGCTGTTAGTGAAGTACTCACGGTCAGAAACATTAGGAATTTTACCATATTTTGCTTGGAATTTTTTCATAGCCGTATAACATAATGATTCTGCGGGAGTATAATAAACACCAAAATTCAAATGATATTCTTGCTTAAATTCTGCGCATCGAGTTTTAAATAATTGCTCAATACGTTTTGCTAATTCCATACCTTTTGAGTCAGTGTGGTCGCAACCAATAAGAATTTGAAGTGTTTCCGCTAATCCCAATTGACCAATAACAATGGTGCCATGCTTCAAAGCAGAGCGAATACCTTCTTCTGGATGATAACCTAACATTGTACCATTTTCATACATGAATTTAGCGGACGCAGCTGGCTGAGAACAAATATACTCAAAACGTTCAAGTAACATATCTTTGGCTTCGTGAATTTTATTATCTAAGTTGCGTAAAAAGAAATTTATTAAATCTTCTTCATTATCCCAACCGCGCGGGTTATTTGTAGCTAATTTTGCTTCCATGGCAATAGTTGGCATAATAATAGTTACTGGACAAATATTGCCGCGGCCGTCTTTGGTTTGTGGGTTGGTGCCGGGCTCCGCATTGATGTCGGCGCCATTAGCGGTTCTACACATATTTATCTACTGTCACCAGTAGTATCGACTATATCATCTATCATACGATAGTCTTCCGCTTCGGCTTAGTGCCTATCTCTAAGCCTACTCCCTTACATTCATCAGGGATAGTCTGTACACGTTCTCATAAGAGCTTCGCACGGTCTCAACTCATAGAGTCCTAACCGTTAGCCCGCTTTGCGGACACCCCTTGGCAGGGTTCAAAAGATTTTACATGGGCCATAGTTTACGCTCACCCATAGTTGAAAAGAATGTTTTTGGGTCATTTGGGTCGTAACCCGCATTACCTGACCAATCAATATTGGCATAATTTGGATAAATACGCTGCGCCGTTGACTTTAAAGCTAGTTGATATAAGTCATAATTGGGGTCGCCAGGCTTGCGGTTAATTCCTTTACCTAATTGGAATATTCCACAAGGGAAAATAGGAGTTTTATGAAATTTACCTACGCCCTTAATGGAGCCTTCCAACAGTGCTTTTATAACCATTCTTCCTTCTGGAAGTATACATGTACCATAGTTAATTGACGTGAACGGACAGTTTTGTTATCCTACCGGCTTTTTATCCGATAGTTCTTATAGTTTCCTATAAGCTCAGCATATCTTTTCATCTTCACCATTACGTGTTAAGAGCGGACACTCGTGGGTGGATTATATTTATTCACCACCTATGCGTTACACTACTAATTAACCTTGCGCAATTTAATTAGTTAGCTCGGGATTATCTTGTTTATTAAAATTTTTATAATGTTCTTTAAATTGCAAATATGTATTATATTTACGAGACAAATAAATAGTTGCTTTATTATATATCCATTCACCAAAAATTATCATATCTGCAATATTTTGAATTTTGATTTCACTTAAAGTTCTGTCTTTATAATCATAAACCTTAGGCAGTTGTGATAACTTTAACGTTGTATAACAATAATTAGCTATATCTTCCATTAATTGGTGGGAGCCACAAAAACTAAAAGCGTGTAAATATTTATTTGTAGATGGATTAAGTTTTGCTTGTATACTACCATCTCCATCAAATATCCCTCTAATTAAATGTGGCATTAAATCATTTTGAATATTTTTTGGTAAAAAAGTAATAAAAGATTTACGTGGAACAATCCCATATTGAATTAAATCTTCTGCCATTTTATCGCTTCTAACAGCAATTGTGCCGCAACCGCGCCCATCATTACTAATTTGAGTATTAGTTTGAAGTTCATTTTTAAAAGCTGTTAAAATGTAATCATCATTTAAATCTAATGTAATAGAGATAGAAGCTTGGCGATTAGAGCCGTTATTTTCTTTAAAAACATTTCCGTCACTAATTAATAAGCCAATAAAATACGCTTTTGCTTCTGTATCAATAACATTAAAATATGATTCATTCAATTCAGGATTGAAGATTTTCGCTTTTGCGTATTTAGGACAATCTTTTAATATTTTACCAATGGTTGGATTACTTAAATCAAAATGATGTCCAACATCACTAAGTGTCATTGGTTTAGAAAGATAATAGTTAATAATTTCTTGTTTTAATTCATCAGTAATAATTTTTCGTGGCATATTAACCACCTCCTATTTTTTAGGTGATTTTATTTGCCAGCGAACTATTTATTTTATTCTCGTAAAATATTACTAAAAAATATTTTATTTTAATAAATTTAGACTTCCCCGATTTTGCCCAGATTCTTTCTGAAAATTTCTTTTCAGCCAGCCAACCGTTCTATGTTTAGCTGATTACCAGACCGACTTTGAAGTGTATTTAAGTTATGAAACATGCCTTCAACCGCCTGCTCCAATTCATGCTCGGTCATATCCATTGCATATTTGTACGCTTTCGTACAAGCTGCTGTATGCACTAAACCAACTACGTTATTATCTACCGAAGCATGGTAATAAGGCTCGATTGGCATTTTAGCAATATCTACATTTGAAAAATAATGGGCTTCATTGCCTTCGTCAAACCATTTTAAGCCGTCTTTAAAGTGCTTCCAGAAACTCTTTCTAACATACGGCACCATAGTCCAATCCAAATGAGTCGCGGAAACACCACCAAATTGCATAAGTGATTGTAACTGAAAAATAACCGCCACAAGCTGAAAAGCAGTATTAATGCTGTTAGCTGGTCGCACATCTGTTTGACGAGTATTAAAACCCTCTGCGAGTAGCTTATCAAAAGGAATAGATAAACAGTTGTGCATGCCAACGGCATAAGCACTTAAATCGTGAATATAAATTTCATTATTCAAATGATTGTTTCGTGCCATATCAGACATACAAAAATCTAACGCATATTGTTTTGTCATTTCATTAGAAGCTTCACCAATACGGCCGCCAAAAGAAAATTCATCTACATTCGCATTTGAATTCTGAACATCCTTGGCCATAAGTTTTTCACTAATTGACCTAACAAATTCATTAGAGCAATTTCGCATTACTCCACGCTTATAACGATACCGAATATATGCTTTTGAAACTTGATGGTCATAAATAGTTAAAAAATCCTCAACAAGGTCTTGAATATCTTCAACTGTAAATGGCTCTGCTTCTTGCGCGGCAAGATATTGAATTTCATCAGCAATATCGTAAGCATATTTAGGAGTAGTTATGTCATCATTGTGAATCTCGTTATAGGCTTTGGTAATTGCTATAACAATTTTTTGTTTATCAAATGGCACTTTTTCGCCAGTCCGTTTAATAATATCCATAATACATCACCTATTTAATTTTTTTCCGCAGTATGGGCACTCATCATCAATAATAGCCCATCCATACTCATTACTGAAATGAGGACATTGATTTTGTAAATCAATTAGTTGTTCGCGCAATTCACGAATCCTATCTTTGCGTTCCATTGTGGATAATGCCACTGCTAATTGATGCGAAAGATGTGAATGTTTCGCAATAATTTCTGTCATATTCATATCCGCCAAACCCCTCCTTGTTGTAATTTGTTCCAAGAATAATCAACCAAATATTTATCAGATATATTATGCGAATAAGTTAAAAGTTTATGCCATTCCTCATTTTCAATATTTTTACCTTTTTTGCGCTTTAATTTATCTTGTAAGGTAATGTCAAATTTGCGACTAGAAGCTTGTTCATGATTAGTCCATTGAACAAACAAGAGGCTTAAATTAATAAAAGGATTGTTTATTCCCGTAGGAGGCGGCATATATTTAACTTTTATATGGATACCATGACTCCAAAACGCATATACTAAATTTAATGTATAAAGAAAATTGTTAGCAAATTGGATTGTTGTTTTACAATCCCGCCCTAGCGGCAAAAATACATTTGTAGATGGCGTTATATCCGCTAAAAATAAGTTTAGATATTTTTTAAACATATAATGTAACTCTTCTAGCGGCACTCGCATATCTAAAATAACATCATTTTCCCGCGAAAGTTTAGGAAATTCTCGTATTTCGAAAAATTGTGTTAAATTAGAACAAATGATAGGATGAATACGTTTAATTGTGCTAGGCTTACGGCTACTAATTGTTTGAACAATTTTTTTCCAATTGGGCACAAAAAAATCAATATCATACCAAATTAATCGTTTATTAGGCAAAATAGGCGGCAACGGTAAAGCGTCTTCACCAGCATAAGCTCGATAATAAGTATTATCAAGGAATTGAGTTATTAATTTAGACTTTATACCTTCATCATATTTTTCTTGTAGAAAGCCCTTATAGATTGTTGGTTTTGGCAACATAAAATCAATAACACTATTGGTAAAAGGAACATA
>Ga0326512_10001738_pt1 | contig 16469 bp, 32 predicted proteins | sample 1_2617_0518_D_FD_203652 | JGI IMG/M metagenome (GOLD analysis project Ga0326512, IMG submission 203652) | Bovine rumen microbial communities from UC Davis, California, United States - 1_2617_0518 | ecosystem: Host-associated > Mammals > Digestive system > Stomach > Rumen | place: USA... | reverse complement strand
TCTTTCATGCGCGTTATATCTAACAATCATTTTTTAGGCACTTACACCTTGATGGCACTCACCCCCCTAATGTTGAACAAGCTGTATCTACCCTTATTTTATAAGGTATTTACACCTCTCTGGCCGCTTGCTTTAATTCTTCGTCGCTGTATCTACCATTATTTTATAAGGTATTTACATCGGAACTTTCGGCTTTATCTTGATGCCAAAGGCTGTATCTACCATTATTTTATAAGGTACTTACACCCGCTGTATCTACACAGCCAATCTATAAGGTAGTTCAAGAGTGATAAAATCCTCTCGTTAAGGCCGTACAGCCGACCCGTAAATATATTTTTATTTCTTATTCAGTCAAAACTTTTTCCTCCTTGTCCTGAACAACCTTAATACCAACCATCTTGGCCTTGTAGACAATCTTGTCCTTCAGACCGTAGTAAGTCCAGTTACGCAGCACAAACGGCTCACCTTCCTGATTCTCTTCCTTGGCAAAATCCTCGCGGGGAGTCTGGTTCATCAGCATAATCTTGCCGCAACCATGCTTCACAGCCATGTCAACAAGCGTCTTACTGTAGGTATGCAGCTTCGTGTCAACATAGTTGTTCTCCTTCTCATGCCAACGCTCCATGGCCTGACACTTCTTAGCCCTGCCCTTGCCGCCAGCAGAGTAGCGGTTGTTCACCTGACACCTGCGAACGGCTTCTTGTATCTGCCTGCGCCGATAATTGAACTCATCCTTAGTACCTATCTCCCAAGCCTTCAGTCCGCTGTCATACTCCTTAGCGGCCTTAACATCGCAGGTGCAGATAATGGGATTCAGAACACCCAGATAGGCGTACATCGTCTTCTTCTCGTCCAGCTTGACCTCCCTCTTGGGAATGTCTACACACAACAGCAGGAACAACTTGCTACCGTCAAACTTCAGACTCGACGTACACATCTTGTACTCCCCGCTTATAACGCGCTCTACTATCAGCCTGTTACCACTACGGTCACGACCGAAACGCATCTGCAACGGAACGCCTGCAAGCGTAAAGAAACAACCGACACCCTTGCCGCCGTCTCCCTTGTCGTACTCCGCAAAACGCAAGTTCTTGAACGACTTCTTCTGATACGGAATGGGAAGCGAGTCCTTGTAGCTTCTCAGTGCATGCTTCCACGACCCCTTCTTCCTGTCCTCCGAATAGCATTTCGTGACATACTGCGCAAGATTCGACAGCATATCCATGATACCAGGCATCTTGTCTTTGTAAAGATACGACATAATGGTGTATGCCGCGTTCTGCCTACTTGCAGGTGTGCCTTTAGCACCGACGTATTGAATGAGCTTACGGCTCTCTTCGTCAAGGCAGGGGATAAGGTTGTCGATAGCATAGAGCATCGACGTTGCCCTGTTCGCTGCCTCCTGCGCAATGTTCTGGATGTCGTGAAGCTTTTCGTAGCACGACCTACGGACGTCCTTGTCGCTCTCGCAGACAAAGACCTCAATCTTTCTCGTTATTACCATTTTTCTTGTTTTTAGTTGGCTGTATCTACCTAAATTTTGTAAGGTATCTATAACTAACTCTGGAATCTGCATGTCTGGCTGTATCTACCTAAATATTATAAGTTATCTACAGCATCCCTGACGTGAACGTCAGTCACGCCCACGCTGTATCTACCGTACTATTATAAGGTATCTACAACTGACCATGGTACAAAAAGAAAAGGCAGCACGCTGTATCTACCTAAATTTTATAAGGTATCCACAACGGCTCGATGAGGTGGCCCCAAATTGACGAGGCTGTATCTACCTTACCTTTATAAGGTATCTACAACTAAATCTTGTTTGTATAAATGGACTATGAGGCTGTATCTACCTTACCTTTATAAGGTATCTACAACACATATTCCGTAAACGCCTAAGTTGCAGATAATTAAAGGTAGTTGCCGAGTGAAAAATTCCTCAGCTTAACGACGTACAGCCGCCGCGTCAGGCATTTTTCATTTCCCTGCCTGCTGGGATTTCTCCTTCTCCAGCATCTCCAACTCCAACTGCTTTTCCTTCAGAATGTGCTTAGCAGTGTCAAGACGAAGGCGAATGTGATTGTTGAACTGCTTGAAACCGCTAATACTCTGCTTGGCACGCTCAAGCTCGATTTCATTTTTTTCATTTTTCGAGATAAGGGCTGCTATGTACGACAAAGCATCCATACCCATAATTTGGGTGTCTAATCCAAAATTCTCCATACGCTGTATAAATTTTTAATGTAAAAATCGCCATCTATGTCAAGGCGATACTCGCTTTGTATCTACCCAAACTTTTAAGCATTTACAACTCACGCTCGTACGTGTCATCTCTTACTGTATCTGCCCCAATTTTGCAAGGTATCTAAAGCATTTTCGAGACCAAGGCCGACGCCATGACCGCTGTATCTACCCTAATTTTGAAAGGTATCTACAGCTTATCCCAAATAAGTTTCATACGCTATCACCGATTGATACCTAAACTATTAAAGGCAGTTCTGGAGTGGGAAATCCCTCCAGTTAAGGCGTTGCAGCACGCCCGATATATGAATTAAAACTCTATGACGAAAAGTTTAACATCGCCTATGCTCACGCACCAGCGATGTCCCAGCATTTTCCACACGGAAATTCTCTTTCTCCTGCAATATACATCGCGCACCAGCAGGAGTTATAAACCTAACAATTAAGACTAATAAATAATAATGATTCCTCAAACAATTTATTATTATAACAAAATTAACTCGCGCCAAGCAGACAACCCTCGTCGCCTGCTGGCTATATATAGTCTGACCATCCGTGTCGGTAGCCCAAACCCGACCAAGATACTTCCATTATTTATTCGCTCATGGACATTTAGCGAAGATGGTCATTCACCTTTCCATTGACAGCCAGAAGGCCGTCCAAATGGCTGATAGCCGCTCGCGCCCTCATGTAGAGAGACTTCTAAAGCGTCATGGCTAACGCCGTGGCCTGCCTAACGTAGTTCAGCAACGGGTTAAATGATTGTTAGTCGCTCCGCTGCCTATCACCGCTTCGGGCAGGACTTTTTTATGTCCTTTGTCCAATATGTCAAACAACGCCTGCGTGAGTGTCACATTAACTCATGTAATGTCACATCACTTATCCTCATCTTCATCTTTCTTCTTCTTGCGCCTTATCCATCTGGCAAGGCCGCGGTCAGTGAAGATGAGCCTCTTACCGACCTTCTCATGCGGAATCTCCCCGCTCTTCTGATAGAGAGTGTTCACGGGGATGCCAGTCAGTTCCGATGCCTGCTGAATATCCAGATACTTCGGCGGGAACACGACGTCAAGCAGCTCGTCATCCCTCTTCAGGGCTTCGACAAGATATTCTGCCTGATACTTGGCGATTTTTTTGCACTCGTAGTCGGTCATGGATTCTATTCGTTAAAGTCGCTGTTCGTAAACAGCGATATGTCGTTTTTCAGGAATAAGTTCACGAAATACTGCTGGCCCTTGCCAGTTACCTTCGGTGTCGAGGTAGTCTTCATCACGCCATTCTCAGAGTGAGAGTTTTTCTTAATCTCAAACAATCCCTGCTCAACGTACTTCTGATTTGGAATGTTGTAGTACTCTCCGGTCGTGCCAAGGAAATGATTCTTGCGCAGCCACTCAAAGAGTCTGTTCTGCCCAATCTTATAGCCGTTCTGAGTGATAATCTTCGCAAGCTCGCCAATCAGGCAACTCGACTGACTTCCGACGATAGCATCAGCGAACACCACCTTCGGCTTCTGCTCGGCTATCACCTCTGCCTGCTGCTTATTCTCTAATGCCAGACGCTCATTCTCTTCTTCTGCCTGAATCACCATCAAGGCCAATTCCTTGCGCGAAAGGTTCTGAATCGAATACGAACCAGTCTTGCGGATGCTTGGCAATACCTCACCACATACCCAATCTTGGAACGGCTCTGCTTGTGGCTTGTCGCTACGCATGATAACTTTGTAGAGGTTCTGCTCGTTCACATAAATCATCTCTTGGATAACCTCTGCCCCAAATTGATTGTGGGTAGGGGTAGGAATTGAACTCACACCCCTCTCGTTTAACCTCGCCTTTACCTTGCTTGTTTGCAAGTCCAATATCTTGCAAATGTCGGAAAGACAGAACAATGGATTGTCTGCTGTTCCTGCCGTTCTGATTTCTCCGAAACGCTCGTCATTGAAAATAGTGATTCCGTTTTCCATCCTAATCTCCTTTCTTAATTTTCCTCTAAGGCTTCTACCGTCAAAGTACTGCCGACTATGGAAGTCTTATAGCCAACAACATTACGAGGCATGTCATTGAACCTGTACTTCTTGACATACCCAACAAGGGACTGCCCAGACTTAGCTTCCAGTGGCTCGCTGCAGACGAAATCAACTTTCCTGCCCGCTTTGATTTGCAAAATGTCATCTACCGTCACTGCCATTTGTTTGTTTATTTTAGTTAATATTTCATATAAAACAATGGCATTGTGCGATAAAATTGCTATATTTGCAACGGTTTACCAGACCAACGTGCGATAGTTTCTACCGCGCAAGCCATTCGTTTGTATGTGTGTTTGTGAAAACACGCTGCAAAGGTAGGTATCTTTTTGGAAACTTCCAAATTTTACGGTGTATTATTAGAAACTTTTAACAATTTAATGGTATCTATATGGAAACTGTTAGAGATAGACTGAAGCAAGTAATGGATGCTATGGGGTTAAAGTCGCTTACCCCAGCATCCACATGTAAGGGTATTACAAAGAATATGATGAGCAAATTATGGAATCAATCCACAACTGGAGATGTAAATTCAAAAATTCTCGTACCATTTTGCGAGACATACTCTAACGTAAACTGCAACTGGCTACTGCGAGGTGTCGGAAGTATGTTCATTGAAGAAGAATCGCAGGTATCGAAAAATATACCCACCCACTGCGATTCAGACAACTACTACAAGCAGATACTACTACAATTACTCAGTGCAGATACCACCATCGCAAAAGCAGAAGCAAAGAAAAAGGAACTCTACGCACAAATAGCAGACAAAATATAAGACTATGGACAAAGAACAATTAGCAAAGATGTACGTCGAAAGTATCGAGTACAATCAAAAAGTAATAGAGGACTTCTGGAAAAACCTACCAGAACAGCAGAAGAACGACTACATCCAAGCCGCAGACTCACTCAGCGGTAGAATTGACTGGCAGGCAAAAATCACCGAACTTGTCTTAGACCCGCCGTCAATGGGCAGGTTCATCGAAATCTTCCAACGCGACGTGCTCTCCCGATTCCCCAAGGCACTCGAACGGTGGAACAAACTTTCTACCCAAGACAAAGTCTTAGCCATCATCACGCTCTTCAAGTACATGGACGACCATCAAAAGAAAGACTAATTTCTACCCCCATTCTACCGAATGAAAATGAACCCAAGCACAACATTCTAAAACTCAATAACATACACAAATAATTCAAGTTCCACAACCCAAAACCAACGGAATCACTGAGGGAGGTTCCTGATACCTCCCTTTTTCGTCTGAAAATCAATCACTTACAGGAAATGAAGGTTAGAGAGTATAAAATCAGTAGAATACAAAACTGCCAATATTTACGGTTTTTTGCCGTTATTTATACGTTTTGTTCTACCGTGTTCTACCGCCCTTTTCTACCGCACATCGAAAACACGTAGAACCTTAACCCTCGACCTACAATGATGAAAGTGACCCGATGGCCAAAAACAAAACAACTATGAAGTACCCAACGACAAGGTTCGTCTTCGACCGGAAGAAGACAGCGACAAAGACAAAGGACGCGCTCGTCCAGGTTGAAATCCTGCATGAGAGGAAGAAGAAGTACGTCAGCACAGGCGTAAAACTCTACAAAGACCAGTGGAGCGACAAGCAGCATGCGTGCAGGCGTGACGATGCACCGGCCATGAACGAGCGAATGGATGCCGTCAAGGGAGCGATAGACGGCTACCTGAACACCCTGATCAAGAACGGAAAGCCGTTCTCATGGGAAGGTCTTGAACTCTTCCTGAAACTCGCTGACGAGAAGAAACAGACGTTCATCGACTATGTAGCCCAGCGTATCTCGGAGCGCAACGACATCAGGGAGTCAACGCGCAAGGCACACGCCAAGCTGTTGTCATCACTGGATGAATACGGAAGGATAACGACGTGGGAACAGCTGACGAGACCTAATATTGCAGGCTACTATGACTGGCTACTCGGCAGGACAATAACGAAGATAGGGCCGGACGGCAAGGAATACACCGCGAAGATGTCGCAGCAGACGATAGCGGGCTACATGAAGCTGCTGCGCGTCTATATCCACGATGCCATTGCGCACGACAGGATAGAGCATGACCCGTCCATCGGCGTTAAGGTCAAGCGTGGCGAGACGCTGACCCAGAGGTGGCTCACTCTCGACGAGGTGTCTAAGATTGAGAAGGCTGAACTCAGCAGCGGCTCTCTTGTGCGCGTGCGTGACCTATTTATATTCTGCTGCTACAGCGGACTTGCATTCTCCGACCTCATGGACTTCTCGCCTGAGAAGATAGAGAAGAACGGTGACGATATGATACTGTCTGGTAAGCGAATCAAGACAGGTCAGGAATACGTCGTGCTTATCCTGCCAAAGGCAAAGGAGATTCTTGAGAAGTATGACTACCGACTGCCCAAGTACAGCAACCAGCAGTTCAATGCCAGACTGAAGACCTTGGCAAAGGAAGCGGGGATAAACAAGCCGCTAGCCTCACATTGGGCAAGAAGAACGGCAGGCATGTTAATGCTTAACAGAGGTGTCCGAATTGAAGTTGTTGCAAAATGCTTAGGTCATTCAACTATCAGGGAGACAGAACGTGTTTATGCGTCCATTCTTACAAAAACAGTTATAAAAGAAATGCAAGTAATGGTGGGTAAATAGCCCACCATTATATTATTTTAGGAATAGGGTACTTCTTCCTGTAGAACAACCTCGCTTCTTCTTTTATTACACCTTCCAAATCTTTATATAAATACATATCACAAATGGGAGGCAGTTTCCTTTGGTATATTTCACTGACACTGATATGTTTGGTATATATCTTTGAAATATAATGTCTATGTATCTTCAATTCTTTTTCTGCAATCATTGAAGAAGGGAATACATCGTACACCTTACCATCAGAAAAAACTATTAATGCATTTTCATTTATAACAAACTCATGCCCCATATTTTGGGGTAAACACAAATGATAGTCTTTTGTTTCATCATAATCCTCTTTATATAGAAACTGAAAACCATCGCAAGAAACATTTTTCGTTTTTGGTGATAAACAGTTTTTTATTCCACTTTCAGGTATTCCGCACATTCTACTCAAGACAGGGACACCTTTTACCTCACAGATATATTTACCATCAGCATCTAACATTACTACAGTCCTTTTAAGATGTACTTCTGACATCCTTGGGTAAGTAACAGGATTATGCAGATTTTCAGATCTCGTTGCCCACCTCAGGTTATCTACACAATTATTAGCCTTATTACCATCTATATGATCCACCTGCTCCTTATTTTCTGGGTTCGGTATAAAAGTCAAAGCTACAAGCCTATGGATATATATATGCTTTCCATCAATCAAATAATTAAGATAGCCGTTACCATTATCATGTGGGGCTTTCATCTGTCCACTTCTATGATATATAACACCATTCTTCATTAAAATATCTCTATCCTTAGACATACATCGTCCATATGTAGAAATGAGATAATTCTCATGTTCTGGTATAGCCTTCCACTTTTCAAATAAATCTGGTTCAATTATTATCATATCGCTCTTACAGTTCGCCGAAAACTTTCATATACTCTATTGCAAAGTCGATAGCCTTGCCAAGTTCCGTCGTGTTAGGATTCCTGTGTATCGGCGGCACGTTCTGGTCTCTCCGATACCTGTTAGCCTGCAGGAGCACCGCCATGTAGTGCCGCATCTGCTCCCTGCTGACGTACTCGTCTGTCGCACACATGTCAGAGCAGTGCATACAGTCACATTCTTTCTGAACGCTGCACAATCCCCAGCCATCCGTGCCCTCTGCATAGAAAAAGCAGCACCCGCCGCAGCATCTCTCTTCATTGTCAGGCAGCAAAGCCTCCTTAGCTTTTGCCGATGTAAAATCTCTGTTGCTCATTGTCTCATAAAATCCGCTATCACTCTCAGTTCCTGCTGTGTCCTCACCATCAATGATTCCATCCTGTGCTGTGCATTGGCAACAAGCGAGTCGTTCTTCTCCGTTCTCCCATGCACCAAGTCAATGATGCAGTTCTCAATGCTGGCATAGAGGTTTTTCATTTCCTTCATTAACTCATCGGTCGACACGTCAGTACGTCTGATGACCGCCAACGGCTCACTGCCTATCGGCGATGTCGGGTTCTCGGAATCGACGAAAACCTTGGACGTATCGCCCCTGTCCTTGTAGAACTGGTATCTCAGCACACGGTGTATATCGAAAAAGATGTCAGCGTCATCGTCGTAATGTATGCCGTATAAAGTACGCGCGTCAAGCCCCCAGAAGCGTTTCTTGAGCTGCTTTGATAGCTCCTCGGCCTCATTGCGCATATTCTGCCATCCACCATCCCACTCCTTATCCATCATATTCCCCGTGGCCTCCTTGCACCGCTTCTCCCAAGCCTGCTCGAAGAGTTCCTGATACGTCCAGTCCTGCCCGCAGATAAGTCGCGAGAAGTTGTCGCAGGCATAGCTCAACAACTTAGCCTGTCTCTCCGTCAGTTCAAGCCTGTATATGTGCTTTTTCTCTTCCTTCATAATTCCAACACGTATCTGAAAAGTTTATAACCCCCTACTGCAACAATGACTGTCATCCAGCCCACAATGACCATGAATAAACATCCGCAGCAGCCAGTATCATCCCTAATCTTCATTTCTTCTCCTCGGCTCAATCTTCTCGAAATGCTGGATTCTAACACGCTTACGCTTGGGCTTCTCTGCGGCTTTCTGGGCAGCGGCCTGGGCAGCAAGCTTCTCCTGATGACGACGCTCATTCTCGGCTGCTATCCTGCGGCCTTCCTCCTTCTTAGCCTTCTTCTCCAACTCACGCTGAGCCTGCATCATCTTATTGACAATACAGTTCTGCATCTTCTCGATGACAAACTCAGCAGTCTCGCTCTCACGGATGAAGAAAGGCGCATACACGCGCTTTACCTTCTGGAATATCTCCCGGTCACGCTCACTGCTGACGCACACACCGATAAGCGGTTTCTTTACTCTGAGGTCAAAGGTCACACCCCTCGACTTCGATGTGTAGTTCTCATCAAAAGGAATGTTGTTGTTCTTCAACCACTCTTTCAGCTTCTCAAGTTTCTCCTGATTTGTCATAATTTTATTCTCAATATTTATTTTGGGTTTATATTCGATTATAGTAATTCTACTTTTACGCCACCAGTTGTATTTTGATGCCCATAACAAGTTGCCATTACACCGTATCTGCTAACACCTATTGATTTAGATGCAGACATCATTGAATCATACATTTGTACACTGCCTGTTTGTGTTGTTACTATGACTGGCCTTTTATGTGGTGTCTCAGACTTAAATAGATTGCTATTTGTTATATTATCAACCCATCTAAGGTTCTCCACGCGGTTGTCAGTCTTACAACCATTAATGTGATCTACTTGAGGAAAACCATTAGGATTAGGTATATAAGCCATTGCCACTAAACGATGAATACGACGGTGAATAACCTTTCCGTTTATCGACAAGATAACTCTGTGATAACCACGTTGAGACACTTCCTTACGCAATATTCTTCCTGACTTAACGTTTTTTACATCGCCAGTAGTGGAAATCGCATACTTACCGTTAGTTCCATCAATATCTTTCCAAATTTCTTCCATATCACATATTTCACTTTTTACGTTATATCAGATATACCATACCTATTTACACGAGAAAGGCTTGCATCAACGTTGAGGGCTTTGCTCCAGAACTTTGACAGGGTGAATGTATTGGCTCTGATGATAAACCCGTAGTTCTCCGTAGTATATGAGTACCCGGGTATTTCACGATAATGGACTCCAACCATTTCGTGTACCTCACACCTGTTATGCTTCTTACACCAACCTCGTTTGATAGCTTTTTGGGCAGATGTGAATGCTGTTTTTGCGCAACACCCCATATATTTTGATGCTTTTTTATAAGATAGCCCATATTCCTTATATTCGGCATCAGGATTCCCACAGCACTTCTTGCAGACCTTACGCAGTTTTGGTAGAGAAACACCACTGGGGGGATTCTTGCGTAGCCGAAGGAGACTTTGGACATAATCCTTGTGTGCCTGAACCATAAGGAAAAGAAGTTCCCTTATTTGCTCAAAGACATTCTTAGTCTTGTCAATTTTAAATCTTGAAATATCAATATTCCTGTGTTTTGTCGAAGAAGCCATTTTCCTGATATAGAGGTCACATCCCTTGATTACCACAAGACCAATCTTTATAAGTACATCTACATACTTCTTGATTGTGTCGTAGTGCATCTTGGATTCCTTCCCTTTAACCTTCAGTACCGTCAGCTTCTGCAGTTTATAGATTGTGAAATTACGGATGACGGAAGAATCATTTGTCCTATCCTTCAATAGCAAGGCAAAAGCAACAGCCCTCTGTTTTAGCGAACTGTGCGCTATGCTTATTACCAGTGTCCGTCTAATATTCTTCACACCCTATAAAAATATTGGGAAACTTTGAAAAGCTGCTCCTCTTTTCTCGTTTCCCTCAACTTTATATTGTTATAATTAAAGTCCTGTTATGTCAACGGAGCAGCTTTGACATGTGCAAAATTACTATGACAAATTCTACCTTGCAAGTCTTTTTGAAGAAAAATGCACTTTTGCCCGAAAAATTCTTCAAAACTTAAAAAGTGTTTACGATTTAACATAACAACACCAAAATAGTTGCAAGTATGTAACTATATATACAACCATAAACAACCACAAATAACAACAAGAATAAAACTTAATTTCAGAAAACTTTACAAACTACAAACATAAGTTTGCGTATCTTTGCAGCGACAAACGCCTTTAGTGGTATTCAGGCGAAAGTTAGTAGACTTTTTGAGGGATTTGGCAGAGGCCGCAGAATACCACAATATGCGGCCAAAGCCTCTTCTCTCATTTTTATATTATGTTTTACAGAGACAAAGAACAACTGCTGCGCAAGGTCGGACTGATGGGGTTGAGAGACGTCAGGCTGCTTGCGCCGATTGGAGACCTCGGTTATGCCAACGGATGGTACCCGTGTTCGCTACTGCCGAAGCTGGGTACGTTTATGCACGGTGGATTGGAACGTGCCGTCTATGATGCTGTATGCGAACAGGGCTATTCGTTCAAATGCGTATCTTACAATCATCGTGGTACTGACATAGTGTACCACTGCGAGGAACTTGGAATGACTTACCATGTAGATTCATCGGACTAATGGCAAAGGCAATCAAAATCCCCGGAACCGTCACGCCGACGGTATTCAATCTTCCCTGCATCTTCTCCGTACACAAGGAGAACGGCACCATCTGCTACCTGCTCTATGACTGGGACACCAATGGGCAGTACATCAAAGCGTACCCAGGTCAGTGGCTCGTCGAGGACAGCGGCCAATGGCTTGTCCTGACTGATACCGAATACGAGACTTACAGACAGTACGAGGACGGACAGCGATGACACGAACAGAACAATTCCGCGAAAGGCTCGACATCCTGCTTGCCGAGTTCAGCGACCTGCCCTACGAGATAATAGCCGACGAGCTTGAATACTATCAGGAGGCTTGTCAACGTAAATGTAACTTAGACAATTAGAGACAATGAAAAAGATTATCCTATTAGCACTTACCGCCTTGATGGTGGTGGGGTGTAACATGGCAATGGATGACTTGAATGTTGTAAATGGAACTAAGTATGTAGTTAAAATGAAAAGAGTAGACAGAAACGACTATGGGTACATTAATAACCTTGTTGAAGTTGGAGATTCTTGGTATGACTATCGTTATAAAGATACAGCAGATTTTAATGTTGGTGACACCATTTCAATAACTGTTGGAAGAGTTGGTAATTAAGTTAAAGGAGAAATAACTATGGCAAAGAAAACTATTGAAATGGATTTAAGAATTACCTTTACACAGAGTGTAGAAGTTGAGGTGGACGAAGAAATGCTTCCTCTTATTGAAGACTATTGGTGTCAGGAAATCAATATTACAGAGTGTCATAAAGACCATAAAGAAAAGAAAATAGCAGATTTCCTCGATAAGCAAGTAGACTTTAACAATGCTGGTGATATTAATGTCGAAATAGAACTTTATAATGAGGTATGACTATGGCAACAATTAAAGCGTACACAGACTTAGAACAGTCAAAGAAGTTGGCAGAGATACTTCCACTTGAAAGTGCGGATATGTGCTATAAATGTTTTGGGGAAGAAACATACGATTTAACTTTTTGTGTAGTTTCCTATTCTGAATGGGCAAAGGAATATAAAGAACTATATGATAAAGCTGGTATTCAAGTAATCCCATGTTGGGGTCTTTCAGCATTGATTAGTATTATTCCACAAGAGATATTTGATGGAGAATACATTATCAATATTACAGAGGGGCGTGACAATAGATGGGCATTAACCTATGACCATTACGAGAATAGAAAACACTCATATTATAGTCTTTCCATTGGTGCTGATAATCTTGTTGATGCTTGTTATGAAACGATAAATAAATTACACAAACTTAAAATGTTGTGATTATGGAAAAGCCAGTAGGTAAGTTCTTAATTCATAGAAAGAATCATTTTACTATACAATACCTCATGGATGATATTGGGCATGAAATCCAAAGGTTAAGCAAATTGGAAAAGGAAACTACTACTCCTGTTGAAAAGGACATAGTACTGCTCCGTATACTAAAATCTGACTTGCGAAATATTGTCAGAAGATATGAAACACTTGAATGTTTAATATAAATCTCAAATAATACGAACTTAAAATGTTGTGATTATGAAAGTATTAGGTAAAGGCACATTTATTCAAATGTCAGCAGCAGACCGAGGTGTTGTGGATGAGATTATACTTGCTCTAAATACACTTGGTGAGGAAAAGATGATTTCTTACGACAAGGAAATTGAATGGTTAAACCAATTAAAAAGGTTGTGATTATGGACTACTTTGAAAAGTTAAAGAAGCTTCCGTGCGAAGTTATAAAAGCAAGTGGAAGACTGACTGGAAACTATGCTTTAAGAATAAGCATAAGTGGAGGTACTTGGTTTTTGGAATATGTCTATGATGGAGAACTTTTTAGTGGATATGAGGAAGCTGTTTACCCATTCAGTTGTAGTGGTAACAATCTTGAAGAAATTATTGATAAGGCTTTCTCTTTCTTCGATAACAACTTTGGAAAGTATAAACTTATAAAATATTAGACTATGACGGAATTTAGAGGAATATCAAGTGGAGCGACTATTACCACCAAGAATAACATGAATAATGTTATGGTCGGTAATAAAATAGAAATTGACGAGAATAATGGAGAAACCAAGATTGTAGGCATTGTGAAAGATGTTGTTCATCTTGTTTCTAAATGGAAAAACCATCAAGGTTTAGAAAGAAGCACACATGATATTATTATTGACGTAGAAGATAAATAAAACATTATGAAAGATTATAAAAAAATTATTGAAGGTGTAGTGAATATTATCAGTACCACCAAAAAGAGTGATATTGGTTTTGCTAATATCTGCACCTATATTGGTGAAAAATGCCCAGAACTTGCAGAGTCAGAGGATGAGAGGATAAGGAAAGGGCTTATACGCTTTTTAACGGGATTTAAGGAAGAACTTGGAAACCCTCCCGCTTTTTGCAAGGTGAATACAGATGAAGCGATTGCTTGGCTTGAAAAGCAAGGTGGGAATAAGTCGGTTGAGTGGTGCAAAAACGACGATGTGATGCTAAAGCAGCTAATAAGGTTTTTTGAGGATAAAGACACCATCTTGCAACATGACGCAAATCTGTATGCAGGCTGGTTAAAATCCCTCAAAGACAGAGTTGTTCCACAACCAAAAGGAGTGAAGAGAATGAAGCTATAAAGAAAGAACTTATAAGTTATCTTGCTAAAAAGAAAAGTAGAGAAACTGATGGATATGCTATTTGGCTCAAATCCCTTAAACCTCAGAAAAGTCAGAACGTTTGGAAACCAAGTGATGAGCAAATAATAGCAGTAAACACCGCTATTAACGTCCTTGGAAAAGGTACCCTCAACGGAAAACAGCTAATAGAATTGCAAGAACAATTAAAGAGATTAAAAAGAGAATAGAGTTATGAAAGCAAGAAAATGGTACTCTACTACTATTAAACCTGATAGAGCAAATGGCCTTATAATTATGACAGATATGGGATATATTTTCCAAGCTGTTTACGAGAATAGAAAATATCTTGTGTCTATTGTCAAGAATTATAAGGTGTATTTTGAAGAGTGGATTGAACAAGAAAATATCATTAAATGGATGAAGGTATGAAAGCAAACGAAAATTTTAGATTTATTACAGACTATCCAGATTATCTTATCAGTGACTTTGGAACAGTGTATAGTACAATTAAAAGAAAAGAACTTGTTCAGAGTGATATAAATGGGTATAAAAAAGTGACTCTTATAAATAATAGTGGAGCAAAAGATATTCTTGTGCATATTCTTGTTGCTAACGCTTTTCTTCCAAAAGAAATAGACAAAGAATATGTTGACCATATAGATGGCAATCGAGGCAATAATAATGTTACCAATCTTCGTTGGTGTACCTTTAAAGAGAATTGTTGTTTCCCTCTTGCTATAGAAAATAAGCGTAATTCTGCCATAGAACGTAAAGGAAAGGCTGTTGTCCAATATGACCTTGACGGAAATGAAATAGCAAGATTTAGAGGACAGAATGAAGCTGGAAGATTAACAGGAATAAGTGGTGCAAATATATCACAAGTTTGTAACAATAAACGTAAAACAGCAGGAGGATTTATATGGCGTTACGAAGTTTAGATTTGATGATTGGAGATTGGGTAGAAATAAATGACATACCAAAACAAATAAAATTTATTGATGATTGCATAAATCATAAGATTATTGCACATGGAGTTAATAAAGACGGAAAAACAATTGTTTATGTCGGAAAACTAAATGAAGAAGTAAAGCCAATTCCTCTCACTCCAGAGATACTTGAAAAGAATGGGTTTAGAATCATATTTGAAGGTGAGTTGCATGTGTCCTATTTTCAAGACATAGAACGCTTTCATATAGAAGTTAAAGTTGACAAAATAGGTATATACCAAAAATTATCAATGCTTGATGGTTTAGGTAATGGTGCTACTATTGTTGAATGCAAATACGTCCACCAACTCCAGCACGCATTAAGACTTTGTAGAATTGAAAAAGAAATAATTTTGTAGTTATGAAAGCAAACGAAGCACCTAAGAAAATTTATATTGATGTAAGCCTTGACTCAGCTTGGGGTATGATGGAAAGGTCTTATGATAATGAGGTTGAATACATCCGTACGGATGCCTTTATTGATAAGGCCAAAAAATGGTTTGAGCAGCAACCAGAAACTTATGATGCCAATGGTATCAGGTGCTATGGCATGGAAAGTTTTGAAGACTTTAGAAACTATATAAAAGGAGAGTAAGATATGACTGACAAGAATATTAGTATTTGGAAGGTAGAGGAGTTTCTTATTGATAATCTAAAGGAACTCCCTATGGGAAAAGAAAAATTCAAGCTCAAAGCAGAGTGTTCTCTGCAAGAGTTTCTTGAAAAGTTAGAAAACTATGTAAAAGAGATTTGATTATGGCACAGTTAATAGACAAATCCGCTTTAGCAGCGGAGATAGAGAAGAGAATCAAAGAAACAGAACCTATGAAGCCTAAATTCGACCAATTTTGGGCAGGACAGATTAGTGCTTTCAAAGGCGTTCTAAAAATTCTCGACACCCTTGAAGTAAAAGAGGTGGACTTGGAAGAAAAAGCAACCCAATTATCGCAGAAATATTTTCCAGACGAAGAAAATATATGGGCAAGGCCAAACATAGAGGCACAAAGATGCAAAAGTGCATGTATAGAAATGGTTGAATGGTTTAAAGCACAAAAAGGAGAATAGTATGACAGACAAAGAGAAAATCCGCGAAGAGGTTCAAAGACTAATGAATGAGCTTATTCAAGAAAAGAAAAATGGTTTTGGTTCAGATATAGATGATGCTTGCATATTAGAGTTGCAAAACGTGCTTACTTTTATAGACTCTTTGCAAGAAGATCCTGTAAACAGAACCCCCGCCGACGTTGAATCTGCAATGCAAGAAGTTGAAGAAAAGTCAATGGCTTTTACCGAGGCTCATCAAGGAGAGAACACCGACACTATCCTTGCGCAGATGCGGGGTGAAGAGCCTGTAAGCAATGTGTGGCATGATTCAAATGAGGAACCA
>Ga0326512_10001737_pt1 | contig 16475 bp, 24 predicted proteins | sample 1_2617_0518_D_FD_203652 | JGI IMG/M metagenome (GOLD analysis project Ga0326512, IMG submission 203652) | Bovine rumen microbial communities from UC Davis, California, United States - 1_2617_0518 | ecosystem: Host-associated > Mammals > Digestive system > Stomach > Rumen | place: USA... | reverse complement strand
CTACACTTTGCGGGCTGCCCTGGCTTGAATACTGTCGCAATCTTGCCTCACCACTTGGGTCAAATAAAAAAAGGCGGGGCGCCTTTGGTATTAGGGCGTCCCACCATCTGAGGGGATTTTGCGACGGTTTTCTATGCATATTGCTCTAAATAATATGTAGTGAAATCATAATTCTTGTAGTAGTCTACAAAGTCATCAACTATAATATCGTCAATGTACCATTCGTCAAGTTGTCCATTTTCACAACCATAGATATATTCATATATTGATATATTGTCAATGCTATAAAATGCCTCATAATATTTATGGTATTTACCTTTTAAACCTTTAAACTTAACATATAAATGTACTGTGTGTCCCTTGTGTTTAAAACTGTACTCTCTCACTTCACTGTTAATCCTTGTAATCTTCATATTCATATCCTCCTTATTATACATAATACCAAATTGTAAAGCAGCCCCAACTATTTCCGTATGGCGCGTCGTTGTGTGCGGGGTGATGTTTACGCATGTAATACGATTGATTCTTGTTAATCTCATCTGTTATTCTCTGTGCTTCTTCAATTGTTTTTGCGGTTGTAAATGTCAACCTTTTACCTCTAACGTTTGCCATATTGTCTCCATTCTCCACTTTACGCCGTGGCGCGTTACTTTGTTTTCTATGCTCTTATTATAACCCCGCGTCAAATATTTGTCAATAGTATTTTTAAAATTTTTTAAAAATATTTTTATTTGTTGTCGGTGGTTGTTTCTATGGTCTTATTATAATCCCGCAACAAAAAATTGTCAACACTTTTTTTTCAAAAAATTGTCAAAATATTTTTATAGCCATATTATTATAAATATAATACTATTATATTTATTATATAAACAATCGAACGTATTTTCGATAACAAATATTTTCAAAAATATTTTAAAAAGTGCTTGACAATATCCTCCCGCGGGTGTATTGTATAGTTAACAAATAAATAACCGCGACGCGGTAGAATGGAGGTCAATCATGGTTAAAATTTATTGTGTAATGACTCATAATTGGTTTAGTGAAGAAATTAGACTTATTGGAGCACCATTATTTAAATCTTACAAGGCGGCCCAAAAGTGGTTAAACAATTATGGGTATAAAGAGTATTGCTGGATAAAGGAGGTATAATTATGTTCAAACAACTTAATAACGAGCTTGAAGAAGCTATCAGGTCTATTTTTAATAACCCTCGATACAAATCAGACACACGCCGTAATAGGCGTTGTGTTGATACTTGGAAGATGGTTTGTCAGTCCTACGAGGGCAAATGTAAATCATCAACCGAATTAAATATGTTGTATTTTGTTATGGGTGCTTTGAATTATCATTTATACCCGTTGACAAGAGATGAGTCTATGGACTATATTGATTTTGTGCTCAGTGTTGTGAAGAATTTGGAGGTTTAATATGAAAAAATATGGAGTAAAACGTGGAAAATTCCACGGGCATTCTAAGTTTATAAGAGTTTTTGATACCTATGAGCAGGCAGAAGCCTGGATAAAGGAAAACATCAAGGAAATCAAAATCAATGAGCATTATTATATTGACATTGTAAAGGAGGTTAGAAATGATAGTTGAAGAAATACGCAAATTGCGTGATATGTTTGATGAGTTTTATCAGCAGAGCCCACGCAGCAAGACTGAATCAGATATCTATCTTGAGATAGATGAACAGATTAACAAGATACAGGGAATGGCAATGAGTTTAATAGTAAAAGGGAAGGAGACAGAGTTATGACTAATATGTTTGACGGATTATTTGGAGAGAGCTTAGTCAATCTCGACGCTGCAGACGCGTCCTGGAATGATAAAAACGGTCCTTTTGTGAGAGGTGAAGACCTGGATATTAATAATGATGAGCTTGTGAAAGAGCTTACAGAGTATACTTTCCATGCACCCGTACCACAGAAGGAGAACTGAAACATGATAGGCTTACAACAATATATTAACAGTCAACTTCAGGGCTCACCAGTGATTGATAATGCAATATCTCAGGTATTCGGTGCAAGTCCAATTGATATTAAATTAAAAGAGATTGGATATTTATTAGAGACACAGAACGGGATTTTAAACTTCGAATACTATTTTGACCCAAGATGCTTAGCATATAAATATCGAGCATCTTACGATGATTATGAATACTACGGTGTAATTACAGATGAAGTATTGAGACACAAACTTACAGGTATTATTGTACAGGAGATTGTTAGAGATATTATATTTAAACCAATTTATGATGGTGACCCAGCGTATAGATTTGAAAATGAAAATGAACAAGCAATGTTAGACGCAGCTATGGATTATGGTTTTGTATAAGGAGGTTAATTTATGAGCTATGTAATATTACTTATGATTCTGGTGGATATGTGTATCAACCTTGCTATCCTTAGATTCGTAAGCAGACCAAAGGAACCCTCATTCGACGTATCGGATGAGTATCAGAAACAACTTAAATCTTATAGGAGCATAGTGAGAAGCAATGAAAAAATTATTAGAGAACTTAAGAAAAAGGAGGAGCAAAAAGATGAGCAAAAAGATATGGTACAGGTTGTTGAGCAAAGACGGCAGTATTGATGTTACATTTACAAGTTATACTATGATGCAATCTTACTGGAGAAAACTTTCAACATCACAAGCACTTCAATGTCATTGGGAGGTATATGAGAAATGAAGTACAAAGTATATCAAATTAGCCTCTGTGACGAAGCTACCCTCATGTGTACATTCGAAGATGAAGACCGTGCTAAACAGTTCAGAAATCTCATGTATATATGTGATGAGCGTTCCAGAGCAGGTGGAGAGCCAATAGAAATGTTTAGATATATTATTATATGTGATTGAAATGGAGAGCACTAGATGATATAATGAAGATAGGCTCCATCATGAGTGGGGCCTAATATCATCTAGGAAAGGAGAGGATAAAATCTTATGGCGAAGAAAAAGAAAAAGTCAAAGTCACCCAGTCAAATCAAATCATTCCCTAAAAAAGAAAGAAGAAAATTAGCCAGACAAAAGCGTAGAGAAACACGTGCTATACAGCGAGCCGAAAAAGCTCCTTTTGATTTTATAGATGATATTGAATTACAAGAATACGAAGATGAGGTAGTTCGAAATCTATTCAAACAGCAGGCCAATATTAAAAGACAGATAACTAGAAAAGAAAACAAGGCCGCCAAAGAGTACGCTGAAGTCTGGAAACCTGAAGAAGAAAAACGAGCTGAAGAATTAAACGAGGCTTTGGATATAGCCACCGATTTACAAAAGAATTTCAAACATGGAAATGGTAAATACGCTCAATACTTAGAGCCGTTGATGCAGAGATTAAAAGAGCTGGGATATGACTATGACGAACAACTTGACGAAGGTAAAAACTTTCTTTACAAAAATGTGCGATTCGATAAACTCCCTGACGATGATAGGGTAAAGCAGCTGGTAGATAAGATATTATCTTTAAACTATTCATCTTATGAAAATTATAACAACATGTTAACTGAGAATGCTGCGATGGCTTATGTATCAAATGTTGGTAGTTTAACACCAGAACAAGCACAGAACTTTGCAGAACTCGCGGATATTATGAACACGTCAGCAGCATGGGCTATTGCAAAAAAGAATGCTCCTGATAGTGAACAGGCTAAGGCTAACTGGGTACAGTTATATAGTATAGCAGACTTAGCATATAAAAACGGAAAGATGGAAGAGTTTACTAGAGAGATAATAAATAACCCAGACTATAATACAGTTGAGACAGCTGATAAGTTCATCACTGAAGCGCTGAAAGGAGATTAACAAATGAATAGCATTCCTAATCAATGGCCAGACTTATACAATATTAAGTTCAAATTCGAAAAAGGCTCGTTCAATTCTTATTCATGTCAGACCCTCATGGCGTTTGACATAGAAACATCCAACGGTTGGAGGCAACCCGATGGGACCGTCATCGGGTTCGACCACGACCGTTACAACTCCGACGAAGAATACAAGAATATGATAGACCTCGGTGAGCCCGTCTCCTTACTTTATGTATGGCAGATTGCTATTGAAGATACAGATGATATCAAAGTCTTTATGGGCAGGACATGGGAAGACTACCTTGACTTCGTTGATATGCTTACAAAAGAAATCAGAAGACAAGCTATTTATGGGCAAGAGTCAATATACAGAGAAGCAGAGATAACATATTCTCAGGAAGTAAAGCACTCGGTCTCTTGTAAAATCTATATCCACAATGCAGGCTTCGAGTTCCAACATCTCCGCAACATCTGGGAAGATGAGTTTGCAGGTAAAGGACGTGGACGCAAGGCTAAGTATGGAAATGTCTTTGCACGTAATTCACGCAAGCCATTAAAATTTTCTGTCAATGTCAACCGTGTTAAGATTGAACATCGTGATAGTCTTGTACTCACTCAGAAATCTCTCAAGGCTTGGTGTGAAGATGAGCACCTTCCTGTACAGAAGCTTGATGAACCAAAGGACTACTATCTTGTCATCCGTACTCCCGACACAGAACTTACAGACGAAGAAATCAACTACTCAATTAATGATGTAGTTTCTATGATATATGGGCTTAAGAAATACAGAGATAAATATCAGAAGCTCGGCAACATTCCTCTTACACAGACTGGAGCTGTCAGAGCTAAATGTAAAGAGCGTGTGTGCTTAGCTAACCCTGGTTGGGCTGAGAAGTGTGCGCAGATTACAAGGAACTACACACCTCAGGACTTCAGAAACTTATGCCAGCTCTTTCAGGGTGGATGGACCCACGCCAATAAAATGTATGTAGATGAGCTTGTTAGAGATGTTAAGTGCTTTGACTTCGCCTCATCATATCCTGCAGTAATGACGACAAGGACCTTTCCCGTCTCAGAGTTTGAACAATGTGACGTCAATGAATTCAGCATTCTTGAGGAGCAGGATATCAATCATGCAGCCTATCACTGGTATGCAAAGATTAAAGTCACAGAGTTCACATCAAAACTTGATAACTCATATTGGTCATTATCAAAAGTATGTATCGAAGACCGCCCCTTAATTAAAGACCAAATCGTAGACAACGGCCGTCTCTATTATGCTTCAGAAGCAACTATCCTTGTATCAGACCTTGACTGGGATACATTCAAACAAGCATATAAATATGAATCAGTGGAAGTGTTGGAACTTTATAAATCAGAAGCAGGATATCTTCCATTAGAACTTATCCTCACTATCCTTGAGTACTTCCAATACAAGACCAGTCTCAAGGGAGATGCTGATAAAGAAAGTCTCTATAATGAGAGTAAACAGTTCATCAATAGCATCTATGGCTGTGCTGTGACCAAGATTGTTACAGACTTAATCACATTCGACGGTGCAGGTTGGGATACAACAAAGTTTAATGATGACCTCTTTTATGAAACTGTACATTCAGCCACTGCAGATAACACCTTCCTCGCGTACCAGATGGGTATCTGGGTTACAGCTTGGGCCAGACATAATCTCTGGGATTTTATACTTGAAATGGACAGAAGGATAGTCTACTGTGACACAGATAGTATCAAAGGTTTATTCGATGAAAATGACCTGAAGTTTGTGGAAGAATATAATAAAAACATTGCGAAGATAGAGGAAGAAGTAGCAGACTATCTCGGCTTTGACAAAGAACTTTACACAGCAACAACCAATAAAGGTAAAGTAAAACGTCTCGGTATCATGGAGCGTGAGGATGATTGCCAGGAGTTCAAGACCTTAGGAGCTAAACGTTATGTAGACCTCATAGATGGTGAGATACATTGTACGATAGCAGGACTCCCAAAGAAAGCAGGAGAGGCAAAGATTAAAACCGTAAGTGATTTCAACAATAAAATGGTGTGGAGCACAAAAGAAAGTGAGAAACAGATTGCCATGTATAATGATAATCAAAAACCTTGTGTATGGAGAGACAGAGAGGGTCATCCGTACAAGTCAAATGATAAGTATGGAATATGCATTCAACCCACAACGTTTGACCTTAGTATGAGTGGCGAGTTCATGAAGTTCCTTATGACATTAGCTACAGGTAAGATTGATAGAAACGATGATTTCTTCAGTGACATGCCGAGTTATTTATACTAAGACAAAAAGGAGCCCTGGGTGTATGGCGTCACCCAGGGTTTGCATATGAATGGAGATTTTTGTTGAGCATTCCTAGAATTATACTACCACATCTTTTAGAATGTGTCAAGTAACATTCTTTGAATTGCATTATCAGATACTCTAACTCTTCCCAAGTAGAACCAGTCACGTATACGCTTAACAACAAGGTTAGTCTTAAGCAGTGGAAGGTTAAGGTCCCCATCAAGTTTCACATTGTAAATATACTTACAAGAGTTATCAACCTTACGTGAGATATAAAGATATCCTACTGAAGGATATTCAACCACAGCGAATTTCTGATTATCATAGGCAAGCGTACATATATAGAGAGCACGGCCGAATGAATCAGGTTTACATACTAGCGAGTTATTATCACCCAACCAAGCATTGCTAACATACTCAGCTGTGTTTTTACCGTGAGCTCTGTTCATAGCATTCTGCATATGTCTATCAGCCAGCCCCTGCACTGTAACATTCTCATAAATACATGTCTCTGTCTTAATAGACTTAGTGTTGCTCTGTATCTTTGAGTTGAGTTTTATACCAGGAAGGGTGAAGTAAGGATTACCAATGTTAATACAGTTGGCTGTCATTATAATAGGAAGGTCTTCAATTTTACCGTTGACTGTATCATAGATTGTCTTCATCAAGTCCGTCTCATCTGTTAAGTACTTACCGTCAAGCGGCATGAACTCATCCATATAAAAGTATCGCACGTTAGACGACTGGAAGATACCACGATACTGTTTGATTGACTTTGCGTTTTTGAGTGGCACTACATAACCACATATATCTTGAACCTTTTCCTCGCCCTTTCCAGTTTGCCTGTAAATATAGGAGAACACGTTCTCTTGTTTCTTTTCATAGACTATAGTATCTGGATAGTTATCAGCAAGCATACAGTCAAAGATACCCTCAGCTATATGTCCAAGCTCTTTAACTTCACGAACAAACACTATAAAACGTTCTCCCTCTTCAATATAATGTTGATATAAATACTTCGCTGAGCTGTATGTTTTACCACATCCACGCTCCTTATCTTCAGACACAGCGAAGACATACGCTAAGTGGTTTTCCTTAGCGTAGTCTATCATGTGTGAGATATCAAAGTGATTATTATATACCTTAGCCATTGTTTGCTAAATCTCCTTTAATCATACGTACACCACCGTCAAACATAGCCTTTATAAACTGAGCTACGGGAAGCATAGAGTGGACAACCTTACAGTCTCGAGTTTTAATATAGGTAGTAAGTTTATTATTTACCGTCAACCAATGTGGGACTTGTGTGTTTGTACTTACACCTCTTGAATAATTTACAACTCTAGGTATACCACATCTTCCTGAAGTGTATCCGTAATGTGTAAAATAATTATCATACTGAGCCAGGATAGTTGGGTGTAATGCAACTCTCATAAACAATATATCTACAAAGCTATTGTAATTAAAGTTCGTAACACCATCACCATTTATCTGGTTATATATGGCGGTTGCGTATGCCGCCTTAGTATATTTGAAGTTATCATATATAGCGTTATTACCTTCATTACTTGAACCGAGCTTAGCTCTGTAAGCGTCCTCGCTCATTCTAGCTTCGTTTTCCAGAATAGGTCTGTTATACTGTTCATTCAACATAGCTGTTCTCATGCTAGTTAAAGCGGGCTTAAAGTTACCTCTCGTTCCCTGTCCAGTGGCCATTCCGACACCAGTCATTACAGCATTAGCTCCAGCTCCCGCTGAATTTGTTATTGTCACATCGTTAAGCTGTTCACTCCTCAAACCTAATTCATTCTGATATTGAACAGTATTATTACCTATTATACTGTTTGATACTGCAGCAATTTGAGCCGTATACGCATCAATAGCATAAGGAAGTGTTGGGAACTGTGAAAATATCAAACCCTCCCTTACATTCAAGTTGGCTGTGAGGTTATGTGGTGAAGCTCCCTCAGCCTTATAATTAGCTGGTGCTATTATAAGATTCGGTTTCTCAACAATATCCAAACTTAAACCAACTTGACAAGGACTTGCACTATCCTGTGCTGTCTTAAAATCCTCTATTCTAAGTTCTTTTATATCACCATTAGGAGCTATTAATCTGTAGTATGAATAAGGATATAAATCAAGTTTCTTATTCACAACACTTTGCCCTATTGCTGTAGGAAGTGAAGCTCCTATAGGAAGACTATAGACTGAACCGCAAAGTAATGCTAAACCTGAAGGTAAAGGATAAATACCTATAACAGAGTCTAACGCGTTACGTGTAAACCATCCCATTATTTTAGAAACATCTTCCGTTGCTGTTTCAAACTCGCTTGCAGGAGCAGCACCACCATCAATGTAAATATATGAGATAGGTGGCTTAAGATTTGAAGCTCCAGGATAAATATTATAAGTCGTACCATCAATATCAATATCCCATGCATCACCTCTAAATATCTGTGTTGCTATTAAAGATGGGAATTTAGTATTTAATTTTTCATACACAGCATATGACAACTTATAAAAACTTACAGGTTGTGACGAACTACCAGCTATTTGTAAGTTATGTAATAATTGCGCAAACTCTGCACTAGGTGTAGTTGTTCCAGCTGAATAATTTGCATCCGTTTTATCAAAATCTATATCTGAGAATGCAATTAAAACACCAAACCTATTTGGAATATTTAAAGCTGCACATACAGCGTCACCGCAATAAACACCATCTTTATCAGATGTTGTTCCGAATGAGTAGTATGGTTTCTCAACGTCTTTACCAAAAGCTAACGCTTCATTTGTTCTGAACTCCATTATTGTGGGGTCATAAGGATTAGTTTCAGCCTTTTCCCAATCAGCCTGTGAAAGATGTTCTCTTTCAATATACATATCCTGAAATGTAACGTCAAACATCCAGGTCTGCCAATAATCAATAACATATGCTATTTCAGTACACTCATTGTTAACATATTCATAATCAACAATACGTGCATAAATAGTTTTATTATCACCCCAAGTACCTATAGGATTAACAAACGAAATATAATTACAAGCTGAGACAATTGCCATTGACTTTTCAACTCTCAGCAAGCCATTTTTTCTAACAACTGTACATGGAGTATAACCACCTTGAGGGTGTTTATGTGCTGTGAAATAAGCTGTTTGATTAGCTAAAGATGAAAATACTAACTGTTCATCATTATCAATATCAACACCTGTATAAAGTGTTATATTACTATCAGGTACAATACGCATAATAGAAAAACCTCCTTTTCTATCAGTATACTATAATTGTGTATCATCGTCAACATTTTGTCCATACTTGGCGATGTTCTCGTTCTTTGCCTTCCAATAATAAAAACCAAAAGCTGTGCTTGCTAGACCAAAGACTCCGCTTATTAAAAATTCAAGCGGGCCTGCGTCTTGTAAAACAAACACAGCTACAACAGTGACTATGGAGATAATTATCACCATAGTCACCGAGAATTTTAATAGTTGCTTACTCGTCTCCTTTTTTCGTCGGGAGTTCCAATACCTTTTCATACAACACCTTTATCACCCCGTTACCACCAAGAGCAGTATACGGTCTAAAAACAAATTCTACATTTTGCAGCTCGTCAGGTTCTATGTATCCTCTATCGAGATAAAAAGTCAATCTCTGATAAAGTACATCATGACCTAATCCTAATAACATCTTCTTTTCTGCTGAGGCTTTTTCACTTCTCAGCTTAATCAGTTCAATCAAGAAAGTCCAAACACCAGAGCCAAGAAGAGTTACTATTACAGGTAAAAGAAATTCTTGTACACTCATCACCTTAATCTCCTATTGACTTCTGCTTGAACAGTTTTGTAATCATAACCAGCTCTTGTGAGTCTGATTTTTCTTTCTCCACCATTACCCCAGAGACCCATGATGACTTCCTGGACCACAACACTCAAATCAGATTTCTCCTTGTCAACCTTCGCGATAGGAGCTACAGAAACAGAATCGTCCCAAATCTTATCAATCTGACTTCTTACTGCACTGTAGAATTTAAGTATGGTCTGAATATATGTAGGTGATGTGGCATAGCCACCTTTCTTGATTATAGTAATCCAATCTTCTACGGTCTCAGCTTTCAATGATGCTGCGTATCTTTTTTCTCCAAGTAAGTCAAAATAATCTCGAACACTATCCGTGAGGTTATTGTAAGCTCTGAAGCAAGCAGTAATGTTAGTATAAGATTTTCCATCGTAACACTCCTTAGTCTTGCAACTGTAAACTCTTCCACCGTACTTAGCTTTATTGACCCAAGCCTTGTTAGCCTTGATGCCAAAGTATGCATTAGCATTAGCCATTATAGCTGACTGTCCATATGCTGACTCACAGCAAGCCTGAGCTACACATGTAGCATATTGTGCATAGCCATAACCTCTTTCTTTACATACGGTCTTAGCGTTCTCTGCTATTGATTTAATGAATTCACTTTTCGTCATCTTCAGTCACCTCTTTCCTTATCTTTTCAACAACTGCCTCATAGTCGGCTCTGTTGTTGAAGTGTTTAGCCCTTATCATCTCGTGATGCAGAGCTACAAGTCTGATGTACTGTGCCTCTTCTTTCTTGGTCATCTTAGCCATGGTGTTATCCTCCTTATGCTATATCTAAATCTACTACTGCAGTTTTAGTGCCGTATCCCATACCGTTCGCATATCCGATAATCTCGGGTGATGATAAGTTACTATCAGCAAAAATAAGGGAACCGCTACTTTGTATATCTCTAAATGCTTGAGCACTTTCAATATCAGCTATAGGTGTAGTGTCTCCTACATGACTCTCATAGTTACTATCTGTAACTAAACGAATTCCTACCTGATATGGATTTGCCTCTGTACTATTCTTTATATGGTAAACATTGCTGTCCTGACTTTTAATATACCAAACATAGGCACAAGCCCAACTTGACAGATTATGTGAACATACGAACTTCACATTATTAGCTGCGGTGACAAAAACACCCTGTCCAGTAGAATACGTCTGAAGACGTAACATAATAACCTGATACGACGAGCCTGGTCTTGACACAAAGACTAATTTATTTCTCAATGTCCATGATGGTGAAAACTGATTTGGATTACAGTCAATAAATGCTAGCGTAGAATTACTAGAGGCTGGTACTTTGCGTTGATACGTCAACACATTACTACTAGCCACTGTTTCCGTATCGCCAATTTTCTTTTTCTTTGGTAAATATATAAAAGGTCGCTTGTAAAAATTAGCCATGATATTTCTCCCTATAAAAGATAGGAACAATGCCACCGAAGCAACCTGGTTGAGAAGACGATTGAACGGCACTATATCTCAAGTGACCTACCCGCACAATTCCGACGGTGTACATTGTCCTATCCATATTATAACTTAGGGTTGAACGTTTGTCAATTCATTGATACGCTCTTCAAGAGCAGTTATACGCTCTTCCTGTTGTTCAATTACTTTCCACATGTAGTTCTGTCTCTGTCCATAAGTAAGACAGTCCTGGAAGCTTGTAGGAATTACAAGCTGTGGCGGGAATTTAGGGATTGTGTACTTTCCGTCCATTTTTGTTTCCTCCTTGTCACATGTTAGGTATATCGATAATATATGAACTACCTGACGTTAATGTTTGACTTAATGTTTGAATTACTATCTCTACTGTTATAGAACCCGTAGAATTGAATGTAAATGTAGCAAAACCACTACCTATAGCTTTAACAAAAGTGCTAAAATATCCTCTACTCGTATCCCCTATCACTACAGGAACTCTAATACACTTATAATTAGGCCATGATACTGGTATTGATTTTGTAAAATTAGACGACAACAGCATACTAAAATCAAAACCTAAAAGTTCATTTTCACTTCCAGATTTCATATCACTGGTAGCATAAAATAATAATCTAAAACTCCCTTTAGTTATATACGGTATACCGTCTATTACTTGATTGTTATTATCCAGTATAAAATCAATTCCAGCTTTTATAGATAGTGACGGGTGTTCTAATGTAATTGTAGCTGATTGCACATCATATCCGAACGCCCCATTTTTCCAATAATAATAGTTTGCCGAAAAATTATTACTTGTGTTAATACTTCTCTCTTCTTTAACTACACTAACACCGCCACCACCTGATGGAGTAGCCCACTTAGTAGCGTAATCAGTTGAACCATCCTTAGTCAAAACCTGACCATCTGTACCACCACTAGGAACACCAGGTCCTGCGGGTCCCGTAGCACCTGCGCTTCCCTGAGCTCCCTGCGGTCCTCTAGGACAAGTTATATCATAAGTGTTGTTGTTGGTCAAGGTGATTGTGTAAACATTATTTCCGTTTGCATCTGTCTCCTTGAATGTTACAGAGGAAATACCAACACCATCAGTACCGTTTGTACCGTTGGTTCCAGCAGGCCCCTGTTCACCCTGAACACCTTGAATACCCTGAATGCCCTGCGGACCCTGAGGTCCCTGAGCACCGTCGTATATATCTTCAGATGTTGTTCCATTCTCATCAGTTACAGTAAGAGTTGTAACGGTACCAACTTTAGTCACTGTAACTATAGGAGAGAAACCATCAACACCATCAGTACCATCAGTACCATCAGCCCCAGCGGCACCAGTAGCTCCAGTAGCACCAGTTGGACCCTGAGGTCCAGTGGCTCCAGTAGCTCCCTGAGGTCCACGGTTAGCCGTGAATGTGTATGTCTGGCCGTTTGAAAGTGTTACAAGGTAGACATTATTACCCTGGGCGTCTTCGTGGTCGAATGATATATCAGATATACCCACACCATCCTCACCAGTGCCAGGAAGTCCCTGAGGTCCCTGAGGTCCAGCGGGTCCTTGCGGTCCTGTAGCACCTGTCTCACCTTGAATACCTTGTATACCCTGAGGTCCTTGTGGACCCTGAGCTCCCGTTTCACCCTGAGGACCCTGTGGTCCCTGAGGTCCGTGCTCAAGCAACGCTTCAGTAGTTCCGTTAGCGTCTGTTATTTCAATAACAGCTCCTGCTGCAGTCTGTGTTACAGTTGCGATAGGAGAGAAACCATCAGTACCGTTTGTTCCGTTCTGACCGTCCTGTCCAGCAGGTCCTTGAACACCTTGTATTCCCTGAGGGCCTTGTTCACCCTGAGGACCAGTAGCTCCAGTCTCACCAGTTGGGCCCTGAGGTCCAGTTATTCCCTGTGGTCCCTGAGGTCCACGCTCTACAAAGAAAGTCTGAGTCGTATCATCTGTTAAAGTTACAACAACGTCTGTACCTGTAGGGCCTACGGTGCCTACTATTGACTTAATACCTCTACCATCCTGTCCACCTTCATAAGTAGCTGTTATGGTTGTCGTTCCATCTGGATTGTCGGTGAGGGTGATGTTCTCACCCTCTACCAATTTATTCTGTTTATGGAGGTATAACCATATAATCTGTTGTGCATATGACAGCGCTTCCTGGAAGGAAGTGGGTATTACGAGTTCGAGGCCATCGTCAGTATCACTAACCGCTACTTCAGTTGGAGTCATGAATAAATCGCTCATATCTTTACCTCCTTAGAAAATTAACATGAACAAGTCGTCAAAGATTTCCCAGACTTTATTCAACAACGGCATAGACTTATAAAGCATCTCCCAGTTAAGAGAGTAATCAATCTCATCTGTACTATCAGCATGTGTCCCAGTCTCAACATCAGAGGTGTTGCGTGTCTCTGTGTCTGTAACAGTACCCTTTTCCGATGATGAGATATCTCTACTATCTGTTCCACCTTTAACAACAGACTCTGACCTGTCCGTAGTATCTGTCGTATTACGTGTTTCTGTGTTAGAGCTTCCGTATGTCTGAGCGTCTGATAAGTTCAAGGTTCTTGTATCAGTTGAAGCATAAGTTGTCTCATCCGTGAGATTTCTTGTTTCAGTAACAGTGTCGTTATAAGTTGTTGTAGAACTATCAGAACCTTCCGTATGCTGATTTGTATTATCAGTCTGAACATTACTCTCATCAACCTCAGATGCGGAAGACATGTAATTGTATGTCTGTCCGTTAGCATAACCAACACCAGTACCTTTAGCATTTCCACCAGGTGTACGTAAATTAGTGAGACTACCCATTGGTGTATCAGAGTTAATCTGAATAACATTGTGGTCATTACTTGTTGTACCCGTGTTATCAGTATCCTGCTCATTACTTCCAGTGGTTCCCTGCGTACCTGTGTGTGCATTTGCATTTGTTCCTGTCTGCTCTAATGTATCTGTTCCAGTCTTAGCATTTGCATCTGTGCCAGTACGGAGTAATGTGTCAGTGCCTGTCTTGGCGTTTGTTACAGTTCCCGTACCTCTAAGAGTATCGTCTATTGTGGTGTTAACAGTTCCACCATAAGTCACATCGTCAGATGTTGTAGTTGTCCTATTATCCTCACGTTCGTTGGATATAGTACCTGTTCCAAGTTTCTCTCCTGAAGTAGTGCCTTCATTTTTAACATTCTTAACTTGGTAATTAGTAAATATCTCTTTATCAAGATTTTCAAATATCTTATTAATATAAGTACCTGAATTATAAATCTTTTCATTCAGAGCTATCTTCCATAAAGGAAGAGTTTCCAGTCCAAGTTCTTCGTTCATAAAATGAAGAGTGAAACCAGTGATGAACTGTTTAGCATAGTCATCACTGATTACATTCTGTGGCATTTCATCAAAGAGATATTGTGAGGCTAAATCATACACATCATTGACATCCGTGAGCTTCTGCTGAGGTGTTTTATTAAACTGTAAGATTTCTCTTATTGATTGTGTATAAGCACCCATTGTCTTACTCCTTCTCTTTAGCTTTACTTACTTTATCTGTTCTCTCGAAGCCCTTGTCGTCATTGTAACCTGTGTAGATGGTAGGAAGGTTACCCATCTGTTCCATAGCATAGTCACCAGTGAACGGTGTAAGTGTAAGGTCTTGAGATGAAAGATTAACTGATAAATTGAAACCGTACTTCTTATTCATTTTATTACAGAAATCCACACGATTCAAGAGTCTTGAGTTAAGTGAGATAATATCTTCCTGTCTGTCAAGAGTAATCTCATCATCGAGTAAACGCTCTTTCTTCGTTGTCTCCGCTGTGATACCTAACATTGACAAAGCTTCTGCCCATGTTGTCTTAAGAGTTTCAAGTAACTCAGTTCCCTTGAAGTCAACACGAGTGTCAAGTGTCTGAATACTGTTAGGGTCGAATGTATTTCTAACCTCTATCACTGGTTGGAACCCCATAACACGATTGAAGAGGTTCTTGATACCAAGACTCTCATTACGGGTAGTTGTGATGAGGTATGGTGTAATCTGTTGTGTAAGATTACTACGGAAGACATTGTGGATTTCCCACAGTAACTTAGCGTATAAGTCAATCTTTGGCATAAGGGACGCCCAAGTCATATTATCGAATAAAAGCTGGAACTCGTCAACTTCAATAAGTCCGTGTTGACCGTTTGCAGGAACAAGTCTGATATCTGTAGGATAACCATATACATCAAGGTGTCCCTTGTACACATAGTCAAGTCCTAACCAGATATCTGTGCCTGTGACTTTACCTGCTGCAGCCTTTCCATTATATAACAAAGACTTCTCGAACCATAATCTGTCCATCGTCTCAGGAAGTCCATGCCATTCGAATTGAGCAAGCGCCAAGTTGATAAGACGTTCTCTGTAATATGTATATATTTGTGAGTTGTCTATAACTAGACGTTTGTCTTCTCTTCTCATTATTAATTACTCCTTATAAAACAATCGGGACGCCATAGATTCCTATAACGCCCCGACCGCTAAACGAATTTATTGTACCGCCAGGGTATGTTAATTATACCTTAGGCTTCAGCTGCGAAGTATACGCTGTTAGCGAATGGATTGTAGCTAAGCACTTTCCAAGCATGCAGGAAGGTGTTTGTGTTGAGATGCTTCTGGTCAAAGATGGAAGTCATCTGATACAACTTATCGAAAATCATGAAGAAATCACGGTCAATTGTTGCACCAACGATTGCTTCAAGAGCTCCCTTCTGCTCAGCAGTGAAAGGTGTGTAACCAGGGATGAGACCCTGAGCTGCAGTCTCAGTCATAATGTGGTCAAGTCTTTCCTGCTCTGCATCTGTAAGTGCGAAGCTGTTAATCATAACCTGCTGACCAAGGAACTGCTTGTAGCTAAGGTTGTAAGCCTGTGCAAGAGAGTTAACATCGAGCACTGCTGAAGACCTTGCTGTAAGGAAGAACACCTGCTCTTCGATAGGAGAGTGAGTTGCAACACCAGCGATGTTGTAGCCAGTGTTCATAAAGCGCATATCGTTAGATACACCCTTCATCTCAGTGATGATGGCATCACCGTTTGCAGCTGTAAGTG
>Ga0326512_10001736_pt1 | contig 16479 bp, 18 predicted proteins | sample 1_2617_0518_D_FD_203652 | JGI IMG/M metagenome (GOLD analysis project Ga0326512, IMG submission 203652) | Bovine rumen microbial communities from UC Davis, California, United States - 1_2617_0518 | ecosystem: Host-associated > Mammals > Digestive system > Stomach > Rumen | place: USA... | reverse complement strand
CATATCCGCGGCATGTGAACTTGTTGTCGACCACTAAATGCGGAATCTTTCCTTTTTTTAAAGAAGTTCTGAATGTGTCATACGTCACCTCGGGGCGGTAGGACAGCCACGCGTCCTTAATAGAATCGTGCTTAATCCTTCTCAGAGTGTCGTATACTACTATCGATTTGGTCATAATCATACCTCTCTTTCCTTTCTATTATAACACACTCTGTTGCATATATGCCAGTATTTATGCCAGTACTCGTACGCAACTGATGCAACACACATGGAACACAACTCGAATTCAAGTATCCGTATGCAACTGAATACAACATTCATGCAACACAAGTGAGCAAGTTTAAGAAAGAAGCGGGCTCTGAGGGTGTTGCATCAATACAACATGTTGTAGCAACTCGGCGTTTGGTTGTGTGTTGTATGTGTTGCATTGCATTCCTTCCCCCGGAAGGATGCAATGCAATACAACAATACCAACGCTTGCAACACAACACTACAACACTTCTTTTGACAATACCCTGCTTTCCACTTGACATCTTCCCCGTTTCCAATTAAAATAAAATTAGGAGGTGTCGTTTATGGCATACATTGATTTCCCCGAAGGTCTAAAAGGGGCAAAAGAAAGAAAAGCGTTCTTCTTATCGGAAGAAGGACTTACATTAATAGCAGGGTGGAGAAGACAGGGTATTCCACTCACGGAGATTGCCGAGAACTATGTGGGAATCTCCAAAACTGCTTGGTGGGGTTGGTACAAAGAGTCGGATGAACTCCGCAAGGCGTGCGCGGTCTCCCTTGACATCGCTAATAATGCCGTAGAGGGTGCTCTTTACAAGAGGGCTGTCGGATACGACTATTACGAAGAGACCCACGAACTTGTAGAAGGTGAAATGATTCTTACAAAGCGTGTACGCAAGCATGTGTCTCCAGACGTCAAAGCCATTATGGCGTGGTTGTACAACCGTCTACCAGACAGATGGCGTGCTGTGCAGGAGCCGCTTGAATCCACTCAGTACGTTAGCACCATCAAGGACATTCTTGTGGCTATGAAAGACGTGGCTGACACGGGCGAACAACGCACGGTAACAACTGAGGAACATGCTGATGACTGATGCTTCGTTTCTTTTTAAAAAGAAGTGTTGCATTAATACAACATGCAATACAACAAGGTGATACAACATGCAAACAAACTTTGAACTTACAGAGAAGCAGGCTGAATATATAAGGGAAGCGCACCACCGATGGAATGTGGCGTGTGGTGCCGTTCGTAGTGGCAAGTCTCACTTGCAGGTTTCATACACAATCCTAGCTAGACTCACTGCCATTGAAGGCAAGCGTGGTCTGCGCGTGATTCTTGGAGCCACAAGAGCCAATATCGAGCGAAACATCCTGCAACCTATGCGAGACATCTATGGAAATTCGGTGGCTTCAGAGATTAACTCGAAGAACTACTGCAAGATACTAGGTCAAAAGGTCTACTGTATTGGTGCCGACAACGTGCGGCAGGTTGCAAAGATTCGAGGTTCCGAGATTGCGTACTGCGCCATAGACGAGGCAACCGACGTGAATCCCGAAGTTTTTGAGATGCTCAAATCTCGTCTTTCCTTGCCGTGGTCTTGTTGTGATGCTACGACAAACCCCGCTTCTCCAAACCATTGGTTTAAAGCGTTCCTAGATTCAAGGGAGCAGGGCGTTGACATTTATCTGCAGGAGTACACAATCTACGATAACCCGTTCCTCCCCGAAGAGTACGTTCACGCTTTAGAGGCTGAATATGCGGGCTCGGTGTGGTTTGATAGGTACATCCTCGGCAAATGGACTTTGGCTGAGGGTCTGGTCTACCCCAACCACACGCAGGTCTTCTACGACGAAGAATTTGAGGATGTGGCTGAGGACTACGTGGTCTCTCTCGACTACGGTACATCCAACCCGTTTGCCGCTCTTAGATGGGAACTGAGAAAGGGCGTGTGGTACGCATCCAACGAGATTTATTACAGTGGACGTGACACAGGCGTCCAAAAGACCGATATCGAGTACCTGTACATGCTCATGGACTTCTGTGCGGATATTATCAAATACAACAAGGAGCACCCGACACGGACCGCATACGGAGAGGTCATTAACAAACAAATCCCCGTCATAGTGGACCCTTCAGCGGCTTCTTTCATCGCTCTGCTGAAGCAGACCAAGGAGTTTAAGCCCGTCAGTGCAATTAACGACGTGCTGAACGGCATTCGCAACGTGTCCACTTGCATGAGCCAAGGAAAAATCAAAGTGCACAGCAAGTGTACCAACTTTAAAAAAGAAGCGCAGAGTTACATTTGGGATACGAATTCGCCAGATGACAGACCAGTCAAAGACAACGACCACTTAATGGACTCTATGCGCTATTTCGTTAATACTAAGAGAGTTGCAAAAGTTACAAGTAGTTATAATTCAAAGTTCTAGGAGGTAAAAATGTACACCTATCAAGATTTCCAAAAGGAAAAAGACAAAATAACGGGGGTCCACAACGCGATAGTCAACCACCTTAGCAGTGATGATTATAAGACTGCAAAGTCAGCGGACGAGTACGACCACCAAAGAAACGAGACAATTTACAACTATGTGCGGATGATTTTCACCATGACGGGAACACCCGTTGAGGATTTTACCGCCTCCAATAATAAAATTGCCTCCAATTTCTTCCACAGATTGAACACTCAGAGGTGCACTTACCTGCTAGGTAACGGCGTGTACTTTACGGACCACAAAGAAGAAGTTACCGACGAAGATGGTTTCGTGTCCACGGTGGACACCACCAAAGAGATGCTCGGTAACAGATTCGATACAGACCTCAAGAACTTGGGCTACTACGCGCTGATTCACAAGGTGGCTTTCGGATTTTGGAATCTGGATAAACTGCACGTATTCCCGCTAACCGAATTCGCTCCGCTTTGGGACGAGTACGACGGTACACTGAAAGCGGGAGTCCGTTTTTGGAGAATCGACCCAAACAAGCCCCTCGTTGCTGTTTTATATGAAGAGGATGGCTACACGAAGTATAGGTCAAAATCTAACACAGGAATCGACCTTGAGGAGTATAAGCCGAAGCAGGCATACAAACTCAAAGTGCGAAGTTCTGAGGAAGACGGAGAAGAGGTTATCGGGGAGGAAAATTACGGCGTATTACCTATTGTGCCGCTTTGGGGTTCCAAACTAAAGCAGTCCACACTTGTCGGTATGAAGAACTCGATTGACTCATTCGACCTCATTCGAAGCGGCTTCGCGAACGACCTTACCGACTGTGCTCAGATTTATTGGATTCTAGAGAATTGCAGTGGTATGTCAGACGAAGACCTTGCCAAGTTTAGGGACCGTCTCAAAATCAACCATATCGCGGCGGCTGATACCGAGAACTCCAAAGTTACGCCGTACGCGCAGGAGGTTCCGTATTCAGCAAGAAAAGCGTACTTAGACGAAATCCGCGCGGGTATTTATGAAGACTTCGGTGCGCTAGACGTGCATGCAGTAGATGCCGCTAGTACCAACGACCACCTAGAAGCGGCTTATCAGCCACTTGACGAGGAAGCCGATGACTTTGAATATCAAGTAATCGAATTCATTCAGCAAATTCTCGCTTTGATAGGAGTTGAGGATACGCCAATTTTTAAGCGTAACCGAATTTCCAATCAGAAAGAACAGACCGACATGGTACTTTCTGCGGCTGAATACTTAGATGACGAGACAGTGCTCAACAAACTCCCATTCGTTTCCGTAGACGAAGTTGCGAATATCCTGCTGAAGAAACAGCAAGACAGCGAGGGTAGATTTGAAGAGGATGAAGAATTCCTAGACGAAGAGTTGGAAGATGAAGAGGGACTTGACGAAGAGGAAGACGCTGATGCCAGTGGTCTCAACAATTTGATTTCTCAACTTGAAAGCATAGTAGGAGGACTATAAGATGCCGATAAGTGACGCTGAGAAAAAGAGGAGAGTCCACGAATACTACATGAAGTACAGAAAGAAAGGGCTTAAAAAAGGAAGAAAGAGCGGTACTTCCACCAAAAAGAAGGGTAGTTCTAGAAAAAAGGCTACTATAAAGAAGTCCTCTGAAAGCCTAGTTGGTCTTTCCACATCTGGTCTTAACGACGCGGGCAGGATGGAGGCTGAGATTCTGAAAAAGGACCTCAAAAAGGAAATGAATGCCGCCCTTGACAAAGCTACGTCTGAAGAGGAAAAAGCGGAAATCCGCAGACAGTATCAAGACAGGGCTTACCAAGCAATACAGGGGCTGAAGTCCGATGCCAACTACAAGAAGCCCGAGAAGACCAAAGAGAAAAAAGAGAAGACCACCTCTCGGAGCACGAGGTCCACGCAGGGTGCAACATCCGCTAAAGTTGCCGCTATGCAGGAGACAATCAACAACCTCACCAATATGGTGAACAAACTGACCGAGAAAATCGAGTCCATGTCGCAGGAGCAGAAATCCGAGACTAAGGACGTGCTCTCAGAAATCACTGACGTGCTGAAGAAGAAATTTAGTGTGAACTCTACCAAAGAGGATGAATAATGGCTGATTTAGGTGCAATTTACACCGACAAAGAAATAGAGAACCTCAACCACAGACTACACGGCATATACAAAGAGGCTGAGAAAGACATCAACCGCAAAATGAGGGATTTCAACGAGCGGTACAAAGTTAAGGAGGCTAAGTATGCCAAGCAGGTTGAGGAAGGCAAAATTACACAGGAGCAGTTTGATAATTGGAAAAAGGGTCAAGTCTTCCAAGGTAAACAGTGGCAAGCCAAAAAGGCAAGTATCGAGCAGACCCTGCACAACTCCAACGTGATTGCCTCCAAAATTGTAAACAAGCAGGCTATTGACGTCTTGCAGATGAATCTAAACTACAGTTCATACGCCATGGAGAAAGGTATGGGCGTAAATTTTGGGTTCAACGTGTATGACAAAACTACAGTAATTAACCTCATTAGAAATGAGCCAAATCTGCTCCCCGTATACAAGCCAAAAGCGGGGCTTGATAACGCGTGGAACTCTAAGAAAATCACTAGGCAAATTACGCTCGGTATAATCGAGGGCGAGAGTCTGGACGATATAGCGAATAGACTTGCTAAAGCTACCTCTTCTCAGAACATGAACTCCATGATGACCCACGCTAGGACCCTTATGACGTCTGCTCAAAATTCGGGCAGACTTATCAGTTATAAGAACGCAGAAAAATTGGGGATTGACATCGAAAAAGAGTGGATGGCTACACTCGATAGCCACACTCGTGATTCCCACGCAGACGTGGACGGAGAGAGACAGCCTCTAGACAAGAAATTCTCGAATGGGCTTATGTATCCTGCCGAGGTTGGTGGTGCTCCTGCTGAGGTCTACAACTGCAGGTGTACGATGGTTTCCAATATCAAAAAGTACCCGTCAGTGTACCAAAGACGTGACAACATAGCAGGAAAGCCAATCGACAATATGACCTACAGACAGTGGGAAAAAGCGAAGAAAATAGCAGAGGATATGGTGAAGAAAGCCAAAAGCGCTACTGTTGATTACGAAAAATACGGAGGCAAAGAAATATTCGATATCCTTAAGAAGTATGGTGACTACGATACATTCATTGACAAATCCACCACTAAAGAATTTGACCTTGCATGGGACAAACTTGGTAGTGTAAGTAACATCGAAAAAGCATACGCGGGTATTGATAAAGATATCGAGTTGGCTAAAGCAAGTATGGGTATTGATTACTCCAAGTACGGTGGTAAAGAAGTTTACGATTTAATTTCTAAATACCCAAGTTTTACAAGAGCCGCATCTGAAATGACGTCATCTGAATTTGAAAAGATGGTGGTGGCGTTTGGTAAGAAAGACGTTTCTGAGATAGATAAAATCATTAGAGAGGCTCATGCAGTAAGACTTGAACAACCTGTACCTAAAGTTGAAAAAGTAGCGAGTCCTGTCAAAGTTGAAAAGTCGCCTAAGTTACCTAAAGTTGAATATGTTGTCAGAGACAGAGATTACATCAACAATGTGACTGAATTGGGGTTAACCAATTATCCAGATGTCAAAAACAACATAGACAAAGATTTGCAAAACATTGCTCAGCAATTTAATGTTACAAAATCCGAAGCAAAAGAAGCCATAGAAAAGGGACTTGCTAAAATGGTCGATGCTAGTGATTTTACCATGAGAATTAGGTCTGACGATTTAGTTAAAGTTTTGAATGACGGCTACTTTAAGAATCAATTCGAAACTGGTACATCTGGTGGTGCGTTATCACCACATCACAGAAAAAGACTTGAAAATGAAATGTTTGGTGTGCCAATGTCGAACGGTAAAAACATGACAGACGCGGACAGACCTGTGTACGGCATGTTCTGCCCCAAATACGAAGACAATGTGACCCCAATACAGGACTATTACACCCATGGTCCGGGTAGTTGGTACGGTGATGGTGTTACGGTTATCCTTAAAAAGGAATCCGTTTTACGAAACGCCACGATGACTCTAGGTGATTCCCTAGACTATGAGGATGGCTTGGTAGGTATGGACCCCACCAAGATTGTGTATGGTGGTTTCTATAAGAGTGGACGTTCAGCAGGTAGTAATCTAGATATTGTGTACAAATTGGGAGCAAAGTCTGATTCAACCGAACAAGACGCAAAGAACGCAGTAATTAGATTTGCAAATAGGAGTGACCATTACATGGAATACCAATTACATGGTCAGCAGTCTCATTCTGCCGATAACATTGAACGTGTAATTTTAAGCGGGAGCCCATACAATAGCGGCAAGTTTGATAACCTAGTCAAAGAATTAGATTCTAGAGGCATCCCATACACGGTCAACAATAGTTGATAAACTTCTTGATTGATTGGTTGCTTGTATGATACAATGGGAGTAAGGAGGAAACGCAATGAATAAAAAGCTAGTGTACGTGTACGACAACTCAATGTACATGTTTGTAGACAAATCGATTGACGAGGTGAATGAAAAAACCAAATGCGTGGTGTACAACGCTGATTTAGAGGAGATGTCACCTGAAATGTGCGTTGGTAGTTGGACCTGCAGGATGGGTCCATGGATTCCACCTACACAAGACCAAAACGCAAAAGGTCTTAGTATTTTGTCAAAGGAGTAAACAATGGCTAAGGGTGTAACTTTTGACATCTCAGAGGACAACACGGATGCAGTGCTTTCCGCTCTAGAACTTGCGAAGAAAGTGGCTTTAACAATTATCGGTAACAATGCCGAAAAATACGCTAAAGCCCTTTGTCCCGTTGGTACGTCTGAGAGCACGGGTAAGAAAGGGTACCGAGGTGGTACACTTAGGGATTCTATAACCAATGGGATAGAGAACGAAGACACGGTTTACATAGGAACTAATGTTGAATACGCCCCCTATGTTGAATTGGGAACGGGTCCTTACTTTGAAGCCCCTCCCGAGTGGGAACAATTCGATGCGCCGAAGCCTTCGGGTATTGGTAATGCATACGTAAGACCGAGACCTTTTCTAAAGCCCGCTATTGCTGACCACGTTGACGAATATAAGAACGTAATCGAATCCGAATTAAAAGGCTAAGGGCTGAGCAGGAATGCTCGGCTCTTTTTGTATGTGTGTTGCATAATACAACACTGCAATACAAATTGCAACACCCGCAGTCTTGGGAGCATATGTTGTTGTTGTATTGCATCCCATCCTTCCGGATGGATGCAATGCAATACAACATGCTCAGACTTGACAATACAATGATTTCCAGTTGACACACTATTATTTTCATGGTAAAATGAAATTAAGGGAAATCAAAGAACTGATTTCTTAGACTCATTTGGCAAAGAAACGCCACCGAAGAAAAGGAGAGTATAACATGTCATTAACAAGAGCAATGCTTAAAGGTATGGGACTTACCGAGGAACAGGTAAGTGCAATTATCGAAGAGCACACAACCGTAACAAACGCCCTAATGAAACAGAGGGATGACTTTAAGGAAGATGCTGAAAAACTTCCCGAGGTACAGAAACAACTCGACGATTTGCAGAAAGACTTCGACAAATTGAAAGAGGATTCTGAGGATAACGAGTGGGAAAAGAAGTACAACAAAGAGCACGAAGACTTCGAAGCGTACAAGACAGAAATTGCGGGCAAAGAACAGACCGCAAAGTTAACTAAGGCGTACAAGAAACTTCTTGCTGAGTGTAAAGTCGGGGACAAACATGTGGACTCCATTCTGAAAGTTACAGACTTCAACAGTATGAAACTTAAAGAAGACGGTACTCTTGATGATGTGGATGCGCTGAAGGAAAAGATTGTTGCTGACTACAGTGGTTTTATCTCTTCCGAAGGTACTAAAGGTGCTGATGTAGAGACCCCACCTGCAGGAGCAGGCAACCCCGGAAGCGGTAGTACAAACAGAGCGGCAGAACTCGCCGCTAAGTATCACGAAAATCTGTATGGAAAGGCAAAGGAGGCTTAAACATGTCATTCATCAAAAATGATGCAAGTGCAAAAGTTTATGCACCGGGATACTTCCTCGCTCACGAGGAGTGCGTTAGAGAAACAAGACAAATCTACGCAGAAGGTGCAACCACCACCAATGAAGGTGGTAAATACGTACCGATGGGTACACTTTACAGTGTAACCACAGGTGAAGGCAATGAAGCAGTTACCGATTACGTAGGTTTCGTCTATGAAGACGTTGACGTTACTAACGGTGATATGCCGGGCTCTGTAGTGACCAAAGGCGTTGTTTATGAGGACAGACTTCCTGCTGAACTCACAAACGCCGAAAAGACCGCACTCGTAGCAAAAGGCTTCAAATTCGTTACTGCACCAACAGTAACTAGACAATAATAGGAGGAGAAGAAAATGCCAAAATTTGAAAATAACATTCTTGGTTTCATCCCAAAAGAAGAATGGCTGAACATGGGCTTTGAGGTCAACAGACCTAACGACCCAATCGATACACTCTTTGGCGATGACAAGACGGATAATCTTGTTGCCGCTTGGGAATCCATCGCATCCGAATATCAGATTCCCGTAATGGCTCAGTTCCACGGTTTTGATACCGAGGCACAGACCACATTCCGCGTACCAATCGATAACCACAATATCGAAAAAGGCTTAATCAAAGTAAAAATCAATCAGTCCGAGCGTATGAGAGCCCTCTTAAGAGCAGGCGTTCACAACGACCAACTGTACGACTACGTTCTCAATGACGGTATCCGTCTTGCAGACCAAGTTGTTACCCGTACAAAGGTTGCTAAGAACGAATTAATGGCTACCGGTAAGGTTACCATTAAGGAGAACAACCTTGACCTTACTGTTGATTACGGCGTTCCAAATGCGCAGGTTGCCCACACAATCTCTTTCGGTGCGAACGCAGACGTTCCTGCACAGATTCAAGCAATTATCGACGCCGCTACTGCAATCGGCGTTACTCTCACAGGTATATTAACCTCCAAACAGAATCTGACAAAGATGCGTAAGCATGCATCCATTCAGACTGCCATCAATGGCGCAAATTCTGTTGGTGCTCTTGTTAAGACACAGCAGTTGCTTGATTACCTTGAGGAAGAGTTTGGTATTTCTACCGTAATCACCAACGACTTGACCTATGGTGCAAGTTCCTCTATCGGTTCTAACGGTAGACCAGTGATTACACAGAAGAGATACTTCCCTGCAAACAAGATTACATTCTTCGCTACCAACCCTGCAGGCAAGATGGGTGTTGGTCTTTGGGGTAATCCACCAGAAGTTGATGCGGGTCAGCAGATGGCAGTAAGCACATCTGGTGTTTCTCCTTACGTTTACTTATCCCAGTGGATGAGTGAAGACCCCGCAGTCCTTTGGACCAAGGCATCCTCACTGTTCATGCCGGTGCTCTACAATCCGAATTCTCTGTTTATCGCGACTGTAGACAATACAGGAGCGTAATTATGAGTTATACAGTAGTGAAATACTTTACTGATTTGCAGGATAACAACTTTGCCTACCACGAGGGAGATACCTTCCCTCGTGAAGGGCTTGAAGTCTCAGACGAGAGAATCAAAGAGTTGTCCACTACTGCAAACAGAAGAGGGGTAGTCCTCATTGAAAAGGTGGAAGAGGGTTCCGTGGAGCAGGTCGAAGAGGAGGTATCTAAGAAAGCCTCTTCTGAGCCCAAGAAAGACACGGAAGACACCAAGGCGGGTGTAAGCCCGTCAAAGGCAACAAAGACCAAGAAAAGTACCAAGAAAACGCAGGAGTAAGCATGTTAGAAGAAGTTTTGAATTACATCCACAACTACTTCGTCAAAGAAGTATATAGGGGCAAGTTCAAAATTGAATCAGGCGTATTATCTGTCGATTTCCTCCAAAATGGACAGTACTTCAAAGTTGTGGGCTCCGTCTTTAATGATGGAGTTCACAAATTCGAAGAAAATGACACCATGCAGGACGAGGAATTCGTAGGGGAGATTTGGACCATGGCGGTCCCGAAGTTGGTATTAGACGTAGTGAAAGAAATCGAAACATGGGTTCAGCAGTATGGTAGTACAGTTGACAGCCCGTACCAATCAGAAAGTTTTGGCGGTTATTCCTACTCTAAAGGCTCGGGAAATAGCAATAGTGGTGCAAGTCAGATTTCTTGGCGTGATAAATTTGGTCCTAAACTTAATGCTTATAGGAAGATATCATGAGTAGTCTACTTGAAGAACAAATGGAAAACTGCATAATGCTCGACAAAGTGACGTTTTCTGACGGATACGGTGGAGTTATTATAAATTGGAAAGAAGGAGCCGAATTTTCGGCGGCGGCAGTCTTGGATTCTTCGATGGAGGCAAGAGTTGCTGAGCACGCGGGAGTTACGGCTCTTTATACTATTACCACAAAGAAGAGCATTAATCTGCAGTATCACGACGTGTTTAGACGTGTTAGTGATGGAAAGATTTTTCGGGTGACTTCTGATGGTGATGACAAAAAGACACCCGTAAGCGCGGGTCTTAACATGCGGCAAGTAACCGCGGAGGAGTGGAAATTACCTAATGAATAAGGCGCAGGGATTACACGAATTTTGGAATTCTTTCGGATTAATTGCATATGACGAAAACAGCGTTCCCGATGAAGTGGAGTATCCGTACATTACTTATTCAGTGGTAGAGGGTTCCTTAGGGGATGTAGTTAGTCCAACGGCATCCATCTATTATAGGTCCACTTCATGGGCAGGGGTTGAGGAAAAGAAGAACGAAATCGCTAGAAGGATTGGTGAATTTGGTCATTACATAATCCCTATTGATGGTGGATATATCTATATAGCAAAAGGAATTCCATTTGCTCAAAGAATGTCAGACCCAAGTGACGATACGGTCAAAAGAATTTATATCAATATACAAGCTGAATTTTTAACGGCTTTCTAGAAAGGAGAAACAATGGGAAAATTTACAGTAATTCCACAGAATACCTTTGCAGGACTGCAGGTTGACGCGGGCGTTATTCTGAAAAGATTTAACCCTGCAAATCCAGTGCCACCTGCAGACGAAGATATCGTTTGTGCAACCACAGGCGGTGTAAATCCAGTGTGTAAACCTACATTCAGCGATTTCTTCGAGGATGTAGATAACGCTCCAAACAACGTAAAAGAGGGTAAACACCTCGACGGTTGGGAATGTACAATGACTACCACATCCTTAGGCACGAGTCCAGAACTTATCAGACTTTCTCTTGGTTGCGCTGACATTGATAGTAATAATCGGTACAGAATTATTCCGAGAATGGACTTGGAGCAGAGTGACTTCAGAGATTTGTGGTGGGTTGGTGATAGAGCAGATGGTGGTTTAGTTGCTATCAGAATCAAAAACGCTCTGTCCACTGAGGGCTTTAGCCTGCAGACCACCAAAAAAGGTAAAGGTACCATCGGTTTGTCAATCATGGGTCACGTTTCCATTGATGCACAGAAAGAAGTGCCAATGGAATTTTACTCCATGGACCCCGAAGAAGGAAGTACCTTCAAGGTATCTCAGATTCTTACACATGTGACATCTTCTTTCGTTGATGAATACATCACCGAAGGAACTGCACTTAGTGTAACACTTACTGCCGACACCAATTACGTGTTAGGTAACGTAGTGGTTACCATGGCAGGGGAAGACGTTACAAGCACTGCGTATAACGCAGGTACAGTGACAATCGCTTCTGTAAAAGGTAACGTAACTATCATGGCTACTGCAACTGCAGGAGTTTAATTGGAGGAGAGATAATTCATGAAAAATTTAGCCACTTGTAAACCATCTGAATTTGTAGCGCAGACTGCAAAAATCAAAAATGCGGTCGCTGATTGGACAAAGTTAATTGGGCTTAGTGAAATTAGAAGCACTCAGCCTAATTACGTGAGACTGCCCGAGGGTGCCACCGCTGAGCAGAGAGCAGATGTTATCAGAACCAACGCCAGACTCAAACAAGAGCAGGCGTACAAGAACTTCAACAAGATTCTTGACAAAGCCCTTGTTGAGCACCCAAACGAAACTTTGGAAGTGTTAGCGTTGTCCTGCTTTGTAGAGCCTGCAAACGTGGATGACCATACCATTGATGAATACTTACAGTGCATCATGGAGATGGCACAGTGTAAAGGTGTGCTAAATTTTTTCTCCTTATTAGCACAGTTGGAGCAGAAACCTACTTTGACAGTCTAGAAACTTTGAATTTTGAATTACTCGAACTCTTGGGAATTGGATACGTAATTGACCATTGCGTATCCTTTTTTCATAAAAAGAGTGAGGAGAAAGCGTATAAAGTTTATGTGACAGATGTGCTACGTTTAACCCTAGAAAATACCGCTAAACAAACTCAAGGGTCATACATCGAGAAAAGGTTTGCTGATTTCCTCGAATTGCAGGAAAACATCAGTGAAGATGATGGCAAATCCGAGGAAGAGATGGCTGAGGAGGTTATTAGCGACATTAGAAACAAGTTAGGCAGGTTATAATATGGATTTACTTAGTTTAGTAGCAAGACTAGGTTTAGATTCAAGTGAATATGAAAGTGGACTCAAGGGTGCCAAATCCCTTGCATCCTCAGTAGGTGGAGCCATTGGTAATGGTTTTAAAACCATGGCTAAAACAACCGTTGCCGCAGTTGGTACCGCCACTACCGCAGTAACCGCTTTTGCGGGTACGTCTGTGAAGGTTGGTGCAGATTTTGATAAGTCCATGTCACAAGTTGCCGCTACTATGGGCAAGACCATGGACGATTTGAAAAAAGAAGTCGGGTCTGTAGATACCGCATGGGGAACTTTTGATGGTAACCTTCGTGAGTACGCCCAATTTTTAGGTAAAAACACTGCTTTTAGTGCTACACAAGCCGCAGATGCTTTGAACTACATGGCATTGGCAGGATACGACACGCAGAAGTCGATGGAGATGTTGCCGAACGTGTTAAACCTTGCGTCGGCGGGTAATATGGAATTAGCCCGTGCGTCTGATATGGTAACTGACGCTCAGACTGCATTTGGTATTACAACTGAACGTACTACTCAGATGGTTGATGAAATGGCAAAAGCGGCAAGTACGGGTAATACCTCCGTTGAGCAATTAGGCGATGCGTTCCTCGTTGTAGGTGGTCTTGCTCAAGAACTTAACGGCGGTGTGGTAGAACTTGCTAATGGTACAACACAATCTGTAGATGGTGTGCAGGAACTTGAAATCGCATTGACTGCTATGGCTAACGCGGGTATCAAAGGCGGGGAAGCAGGTACTCATATGAGAAACATGCTTCTCAAATTATCGGACCCTACTGATGAAGGTACTATTGCACTTCAGAAGATGGGTGTGGCAATCTACGATGCTGAGGGTAACATGAATTCCCTTACAGACATCATGACTGACTTAAATGGCGAGTTAAGTACGATGTCACAAGAGGATAAAATCAAAACTATATCAGCGTTATTTAACACCCGTGACATGGCTTCAGCTGAATCCCTTCTTAACGCAGTAACACAACAATTCGTCAAAATGGGTGATGAAGTAATGTCCATTGATGAAGCGTACAAGAAATATGGCGATGATATCTACGATTCATCCAAGGGATTTGAGTTAGTACAGAGTGATTGGAATAAAATTGGTGAAAGTATTCTCAAATCAAAGGGTGCGGCTGATGAAATGGCTAAAACCCAACTTAATAATCTTGCGGGTGATGTGACGTTATTCAAGTCGGCGTTGGAGGGTGCACAAATCGCTATTTCCGACACATTGACACCATCCCTTAGAGAGTTTGTTCAGTTTGGTACAAAGGGACTGTCCACCTTAACAGATGCATTTGAGAGTGGTGGCATTACGGGTGCCATGGAAGCCTTCGGAACGATTCTTTCTAATGGCTTGGATATGATTATTACCAAATTGCCAGATGCCGTAGACGCGGGTATGAAATTACTCGGTGCGTTGGGTCAAGGCATTCTTGATAATATGCCCGTAATCGTAGACGCCGCGGTTAAAATTGTGGTTCAACTTGCTAATGGTCTTGTGTCCGCACTTCCTGCTCTCGTGCAGGGTGCGAAGGATTTAGTAACATCGTTGTCCACTTCTTTTGAACAGAATAAGCCCGCGTTAATAGCAGTTGGAAAGCAACTGTTAGAGATGCTTATAAATGGACTTACAGAGGGTGTACCCGAACTTTGGACTTGGGGAACAGAGTTGATTGCCAACATGGTAAATTTCTTCAGCGAAAACGCCGCAGAAATTGCTAGTGTAGGTGCAGAAATTATACTGTCTATTGCAAATGGTATAGCAGAGAACATACCTTCTCTTCTTGAGAGTTTGGCGAATGTCGTGATTACCATTGCAACTGCGCTTACCAATCCAGACACGCTTACTCCTCTTCTTGAGGGAGCGGTAAACATAATCATGGCTTTGGCTAACGGTCTGTTGATAGCATTGCCGAAACTCATTGAAGCGGCTCCTGTCATTATCCAAAATTTGGTGCAGGCGTTGGTGTCCAATTTGCCAATGATTATTGACACAGCAATCCAACTTATTGGTGCACTTGCTCAAGCCTTCCTAGAGAATTTACCGCTAATTATTGCGGCGGCGATTCAAATAGTGTTTGCTTTGGTATCGGGTCTTTTAGAAGCACTTCCGGATCTCCTTCTTGCCGGTGTACATTTGATAGTCGAGTTGATAGCAACTGTCATCGAAATGCTACCCGAAATCATCGATGGTGGTATTAAAATTGTTGGTGCCATTATTGAGGGTATAGCAAGTATGATAGGTGCGTTCGGCAAAGCCGCAATAGGTCTCCTTGAAGAGTTATTCAAAGTGTTCGCGGGTAGTGCCGCTAAACTTATCCAAGCAGGCAAGACTTTGGTGGACAAAGTTGGAAGTGGTATCAAGGACAAAGTAGAAGCCGCAAAACAATGGGGCATGGACTTGATAAACAATTTCATCAATGGTTTAAAAGCAAAATGGGACGCTTTGAAACAGACAGTGTCCGATATTGCGGGTTCTATCAAGTCCTTACTCGGATTCTCCGAACCAGAGGAGGGACCGCTGAGCAACTTCCACACATACGCACCTGATATGATGGACTTGTTCATGAAAGGTATTGATGACAACAAGGATAAGTTGACGGATACAGTTAAGAGCGCGTTTGATTTCAAGGATTTGATTGAAGGTCCCGAGATTACAAGCGCAGGCGGGTTCTCTAGTGGAGTTTCCAAAGACTCCCAAGGAATTGGCAACAATTACTACACAATTAACATCAATCAGCCGATTGCAACTCCTAGCGAGTTAGCATCCCAAATCAGATTAGAGTCACAGTACGGGCTGATTCATGGGGAGGTGCTTGAGTAATGTTTAATAATAGTAACGTGCTACTCAAATTTTATAAACCCAATGGGGAGTCTTTCTCCATTGGGTCCAATTTGGATTGGCGGTTTACCAAGAAAAAAGGCTTATCGGGCTTCGGTTCTATTAATGGTACAGTAAGTTTCACTGATAATGTAAATGCCGATGGCGGTGATGTAAACAGAATCAGATTTTCCAAGATAGACCGTACAGTAAAATGCACGTATCTGTATTGGAGAAACAACCCGCAGGCTAGAAGACAGTTCTTATCATTCTTCACCCCAAGGGTGGTATACAGAGTATATTTAACCTATATGGGAGTTACGAGATGGGCTCCCGCTCAGTTGTACAAACTGCAGGCAAGCGAGGACACTGAAGAAGAAAACATGATGGTGTTCCAAATGACTTTCGTTTTCCCTAGTCCGTATTGGAACAGTGTGGATGATTTCGGTAAGAATATCGCCGCAGTGACGGGAGCGGGGTTCCCGTACTTGTCTAGGATTGGAGTGGGTCAGCCAACAGGTGTGTTTAACTTCAACAGGCAGGTTACACTAGAGAACGATGGTGACGTTGACTCCAACCCGAAAATATACATTACGGCAAATGATGATGTCGTTAACCCAATTGTAAGAATTGGTGACGGTTGGATAAAGGTGATTGACGAGATGCAGGATAAAGA
>Ga0326512_10001735_pt1 | contig 16481 bp, 9 predicted proteins | sample 1_2617_0518_D_FD_203652 | JGI IMG/M metagenome (GOLD analysis project Ga0326512, IMG submission 203652) | Bovine rumen microbial communities from UC Davis, California, United States - 1_2617_0518 | ecosystem: Host-associated > Mammals > Digestive system > Stomach > Rumen | place: USA: California... | reverse complement strand
CATTTCTATCGGCAACTGTTCACGTGTCTCATCGAACAGTTGTTCATTCAATGTAGCAGTTATTATACATTCTTCTACAGCGTCTTCAGAGCCTGTCTTTTGGGCATATTCCTCACCTGTCAGTTCTACATAAGATGATATGTCATATACACCTGGCATACAACCTTCGAATGTTGCGACACCGTTTTCGTCTGTCTTGACGGTCTTTTCTGTAGTCTTACTCTTTATTTTGACCTCCTGCTTATCCAAAGCAGCACCAGCCTTGAAACCTGCCGGAGTCTTCAGGTGAACCTGAACATTCACCAGTCTTCCTGCATCATCGTAATTGATACAAGAGGCGAGCGTGACCAGCAGCACAGCCAGGGATGTGATGAGATTATTTAGATGTTTCGACATGTTGTTATTACGTTATCTCGTTATTACGTTATTTCGAGGGATTCTTTAAAGATTAAAGTAAAGTTCTGCACCAAAGCTGAAGCCGGTGTTATATTGCGAACGTGTCTTGCTGTGGCTGTTGTTATACAGGAATGGTTCGTAATACAGTGCATTATTCACATAGAACGACAATCCACCCACCTTGCCAAGTTCTTTTGTGATACGTGCCTGAACATTCCATGTTATCGGACTCGACTCTGTCTCCATATCTATTGAACGACTTAACAACTTATAGATAGGCACATTGTCTATACCGACAGGAGCTGTAGCATAATAGTTGGCATCCATTCCCAGATATCCCGCCAGCATCTCGTTTGTTATCTCGTGATAGTTACACTGAGGGTCTATCCATCCAATAGGGTTTTTGTCCATGTTATATGAATGGTTCCAGCTATGCCATATCACCTGCGTTGTCAGTGATGCCACCATACGCAGTTCCGGTATGTGTGTAACAGTACGCAGGGTTGTCACCAAACGACGATACTTTGAATAGTTATCATCCAAACCATTAGGATATACCAACTTGAATGGCTGCGTGTCGGTTTTCTTATATGGATCCTCTGGTAGGTACCTGCTGTTCAGATTCGATGCATTCAGGTTTGTTGACCATGTCTTTGACTCCTGATAGGCACCGCTGAGGTAGAACGATGTGCGTATTGCCTTCCATGTTCCGAAGTCCATATCAGCCTCTATACCACGATTCTTCGTGTGTGCCACGTTGCCTATAGCACCTGTTGTGATAAACACCACATCTGAACGCTGCGGGGCTCCCGACATATCAGGATTTGCAAAGTAATTGGCAGTATATGTATGGAACTCTGTAAGGTTTCCAAAGCCGTCAGGAGTATTGTCAATATATCCCAAGAGACTCAGTTTCTTGCCATTCTTCAGACGTATGTCGAAGCCAGCCTCAACCTTGGTTGTAGTGGCATTTTTCAGGCTCTTCGAATATTCCACGTTGTAAACGTATGTATGATAAGCCTGTGTAGCAGCATTTTGGTCTGCCGGTGCAGCAGGTCTGTCAACATACTTCTTATCAGGATATAGATAGTTCAGACCAGGAGTCTTAGAATTCATACCTATGCCGGCACGTATGTCAAGCCACTTTGTTGCAGAGAATGAAAGATTAAGACGTGGAGAAAGAGCTGTCGTAGCAACATTAGAGAATGGCTGCATAGCAGTAAAGCGCAAACCGAAGGTGGTACGCAGACGATTTACCTTATTCATCGTCCATACCAACTGGTCCTCTGCGTATGCAGCAATCTGATGCAGTCCCGGGATATCGCTATATGCCCTTGGACGGCCATCGCTGTTAGGCACCAATGGATAGCGGTCATCCTCATTGTAATAGCCACGTCCGGTATTCCAGTCGTAGTGATACTCCGCACCCATCTTGAAAGTCTGTCGTGTCTTGCCGGCCTTTACATAAAAACTGTTACCTATCTTTGCAAACAGATTACCGGGGTGACTCTCCGTATAAGCTGTTGTACGATAGGCTATCTTCTCGTAGGGCACTATGTAATATCCTGTTTCACGGGCTGTCAGTATAGGATTTATAGAACCACCGGAGATTTTTGCCAGTCCTGTTTCCCGCTTGTCATTGCGAGTAAAGTTCAGTCCTATCGTATAATTTACAGTACGTGCGAAGAATTTCTCAACTTGTATGCGCCCGTTATGTGTAATAGAAATCGTCTGGTTCTTGTTCTTTTTGTCCGAGCCCTCTACCGTAGCATCTGGGTCATCGCCAGTCCAGTCCTTCGCCAACATATAACGTATCTTGGTGTTCATATTCCATTTACGGGTGATGTCATAACTCCATCCAAATGAAGCAGTATAACGATGGTATGAATTTGTTTTCCATCGTGGGTCACCCCATGCCTGTGCATAGTCCAGACTACCGTTTATGATACCGTATTTTCCGATGTTAGCACCCTTGCCGACGGAATAGTTCATGAGGGCTGGATTCACCTTTGCCTTCACTTGCCACGGAGTGACACCCACCTTTGAGTGTACTATCACCATACCGCCGCTGAGGTCACCATATTCTGCTGATGGAATACCGCGTACCACCTCTACATCATTGATATCATCTGCAGAGATGTTTCTCAGGTCAGTACCAGTAAACTCGGTCATAGGGCCCTGTGACAGCGAGCCATTATTCGAAATAGGCACTCCGTCAACCATCACGCTGGAACCAAAAGCTGCCGTAGGGTCGTTGACCAGTTGTCGTATTTGCAGGTTAGTCTGCGACATAAGGTTATTATGTCCCATCAGCTGTCCTGGCACCAACTGCATGATGTCAGCCAGTGACGATGCCTGAAGGTGATCGATAGCCTGACGACCTATGATGCTGGCAGTAGATGTACCGGAAGCATTCTGCTTGGCAGTCACGCTGACCTCCTTCAGTGCCAAAGAAGCCTCCGACATGCGTATATTCAGGTCGAGGTTCTTGTTGGTAATGGCAATATTGGTGGTGTAGGTCTCGTATCCCACATACGTCACCGACAGAGTATATGTTCCCTGAGGTATATTCTTGACAACCGCCTTACCCTTCACATCCGTAACAGCATACTGTCCCAAAGGGTTCAGTTGCACTGTACCCATTATGATAGGCTCTTTGGTCTGAGCATCGGTGACGCTTACGCTTATATCATAAGCAGGTGCATTCTTCTGGGCAAACAAGTACGATGTACAAAGTACAAGGTACAGTACACAAAGTACGAAAGGCTGATATCGCTTATTTTTCATTCTTCACTATTCACTATTCACTCTTCTCTCTTCACTTCTCATTCCCAACTCCTAACTCCCCATTCCTAACTTCTCATTCCTAACTCTACTCATTCCTAACTCCTCATTCCTAACTCTACTCATTCCTAACTCTACTCATTCCTAACTCCTCATTCCTAACTCCTCATTCCTCACTCTCCCCTCTTCACTTCTATCCCCTCTGCCTTTATTTCAGCAAGAAGTTTTTCCAGATTCGTCTCAGTATTGACATAGGTAATGGCGAGGGAGCCCTTCTTGGGATTAACGTTAACGTCATCCACGCCATCCAGCACCAATACTTTCTCGATAGTCTCGTCCGTAGCAGCCTCTGCCGGTATCTTGAAATATGCAAAACTGATTTCCTTGCTGGTATAGTAGCTTACAGGTGTAAAGCCCATATCCAACAACTTTTGTCGTATAGTAGCCTTTGTTGTCTTGTTGGCATCATAGCGCACAAAGATATATCCCTTTGCAAGATTAGGACCTACGCTATCCATACCCACCATCTCATAGAGACTCTTCTTTATGAATTCCGCGTCAGCCTCTGTCTTCATCTCATCCGCCTTCAGTCCCATGCCGCGTCTGATTTTCTCCTTTGGGTCATAGGTGCTTGGCTTATAACGTCCTGTTGCTGTAAGGGTAGCGCAGATGCTGTCAGTATTCGTCTTTGCAGGGTCAAACGCTACTGCTACAGTACGTTTTTCCAAATCGAACTGTAGTCCCTCCACTCCTGGCTTTCCATTCAGGGCAAGGGTTACCTTATGTGCGCAATCCTCACAACGCATTGCCTTGATGCGAACAACAAGGGTATCTATACCAGCTGCCATAACAGCGTTAACTGAAACAAAGAATAACAAAAGTGGTAATAATTTCTTGACCATGTGAATAAATTTATGATTTAGGTTGAAAATATACACATTTTTTCCATTTTACACAAATTTTTGCTCTATACAATAGAAAATAAGTAGTTAATATGCTTAGTTTTCTCTATTTGTTCTATCTTTTTTGTATATTTGTCCCGAATTTTTAATAAAAGGAGGACTTATTATGTTTGGATTAGGAGGAACAGAGATTCTCGTTATCGCATTAGTAGTATTGCTATTGTTTGGTGGTAAGAAGATACCAGAATTGATGAAAGGTCTCGGTAGTGGCGTCAAGAGTTTCAAGGACGGCATGAAGGGTGTCACCGACGTTGAGGACGAGAAGAAAGAAGAAAGTAACGGTTAACGGTTAACGGTTAACGGTTAACGGTTAAAGGTTAACGGTTAAAGGTTAACGGTTAAGGGTTAAAGGTTAAGGGTTAAAGGTTAAAGGTTAAAGGTTAAGGGTTAAAGGTTAAAGGTTAAAGGTTAACGGTTAACGGTTAAAGACTTGAAACCTGAATGAGCCCAAAGCGACTTGTAGAACTTTGTGATTGTCTTACACCTAAAGGTATAAGCGTGCAAAGCCCGATTACGACGAAGTCAAACTTGAAACCTGAATGAGCCCAAAGCGACTTGTAGAACTTTGTGATTGTCTTACACCTAAAGGTATAAGCGTGCAAAGCCCGATTACGACGAAGTCAAACCTGAAACCTGAAACTTGAAACTTGAATGCACGCAAAGCGACCAGTGATGTCAAGCCAAGGTTGCTCCTGCGGAAAAGCTTAGACAGAACTGAGAGAACTTGGGATTATCGACGAAGTCAAACTTGAAACCTTGAACTTCTTAAACCGTCTTTAAACGTTAAACGTTAAACTTTAAACTTTACAGGAGTGGTGAGCGATACAGAACTGTCATTCTGGGAGCACCTCGATGTATTGCGTGGAGTGATACTGCGGATTGCGGTGGTCGTGGTGATTATGGCAATCATCATGTTCTGCTTGCGTGACACGTTGTTTGCTATCGTACTGGCGCCATGTAGCAGTGACTTTGTCACGTTTCGCCTGATGGGTACGGAGGCTTTCCATCTCCAACTGATAAACACCCTGCTGACAGAGCAGTTCTATGTGCATATCAAGGTTTCCCTGTATGCGGCCCTGCTACTCTCCTCCCCTTACATACTGTTTGAGGTCTTTCGCTTTGTCGTACCGGCACTATATGAGAGGGAACGCCATTATGCCACACGCGTTGTGGGAGCAGCATACGTAATGTTCTGCTTAGGCACCCTGCTCAATTACTTTCTCGTCTTTCCCTTTACGCTCCATTTCCTGGGCACCTACCAGGTGAGCACAGATATAAACAACCTCCTGACATTGCAGTCGTACATAGATACGTTCATCTGTATGTCATTGATGATAGGCACTGTCTTTGAGCTACCCATAGTATGCTGGTTGCTTGGCGTCTTGGGAGTACTTAACCGCTCTACCATGCGACAATATCGCCGCCACGCCATAGTAGCGATACTCCTCGTAGCCGCCATCATAACCCCCACCACAGATGCCATGACACTCTTCGTAGTGTCACTACCCATCTGGCTGCTGTATGAAATCAGCGTTTTTACGGTCAAAGGTCAGAAGAAGGGTGGAAGGAAGAAAGGTAATGGTTAAAGGTTAAAGGTTAACGGTTATCAATTTTCAATTTTCAATTTTCAATTATCAATTGTCAATTAAATAAATGCTTCGAAAAATTCGTATCACTCTGGCCCTGTTGCTGTTTGTAGCAATTACGTTGCTGGTGCTTGACTTCACCAGTTCTTTCAACATGCTCTTTTCTTGGATAGCCAAGATACAACTTGTGCCGGCTATCTTAGCAGCCAACTTTATCGTTGTGGCAGTACTCGCTATTGTCACGCTGCTGATGGGGCGTATCTATTGCTCCGTAGTATGTCCTATGGGCACATACATGGACTGTGTCGCATGGCTCTCGCGAAAACTCTTCCAAAAAGGTCGTGCGAAGTACCATCATATAGAGCATCCCCTCGTCCATAATGTCATTCGGGGCTCGTTCCTTGCACTGTTCATCATTCTGATGGTATGCGGCATGGTAGGCGTAGCATCGCTCATAGCCCCCTACTCCAGCTATGTCCGCATGACATTGACGATATTGAAGCCCCTATACCTGATAGGAAATAATGCGTTGGCATACATAGCAGAACAGATGGACAGCTATGCCTTCTATGATGTTGAGGTATGGTTTCAACCCACCCTTGTCCTTATCACGACCCTCATCACATGGCTTATCATATCCTTTATGGCAGCGCGCTGGGGCCGTCTGTATTGCAACAGCATCTGTCCCGTAGGTTCTGTGTTGGGTTTGCTGGCACGCTTTTCGTGGTTCAAGCCCGTCATTGCCAATGACAAATGCGTACATTGCGGTCTCTGCGAACGCGGTTGTAAGGCACAGGCCATAAAGGTCACCCGCGACGAAACCGCCATCGACTACACCCGTTGTGTCGATTGCTTCGACTGCCTCGAAGCCTGCAAACACGGAGCACTTGGGTTTCAGGTTTCAAGGTTCAAGGTTCAAGGTTCAAGGGTTCAAGGTTCTGGGCGGCAGACGGAATACCATAACAACAATATAACAGAATCAAATTCTCAATTTTCAATTTTCAATTCTCAATTAGCGAAGGTTGCCCAACCTTCGCAGAGCCGTCGTACCTTCCTCCTTACGGCATTGTCTGCGGGAGCGGGTGCTGCCTTGGCTCAGACGGGAAAGAAGATGGATGGCGGTTTGGCCGTTGTCAAAGATAAGGTAATCCCAGAGCGTCAGACCCCTATACTGCCACCTGGGGCACAGAGTGCGGAATACTTTGCGAAGCACTGTACGGCATGTCAGCTGTGCGTCTCGGAGTGTCCTAATGACGTTCTCCGTGCCTCTACAGATCTACTCCATTTCATGCAGCCAGTAATGGGTTATGAGTACGGCTACTGCCGTGAAGAGTGCCATAAGTGTAGCGATGTCTGTCCTACGGGAGCCATCAAGCTCGCTGATGCCGCAATGAAGACATCCACGAAGGTGGGCCAGGCCCATTGGATTAAGAAAAACTGCATCCCCGTTACCGATGGTGTTGACTGTGGCAACTGCGCACGTCACTGTCCTACGGGAGCGATAGAGATGATACCTCTGGATGAGAATGATGAAGAAGGGGCTTACATCCCTATGATCAACGAAGCCCGCTGCATCGGATGCGGAGCGTGCGAGAACCTCTGCCCAGCACGTCCGCTATCAGCCATCATCGTAGAAGGAATAGAACAACAACAGACTATTTAGGTAATTGGAAAAAAACCGGAAAAACCCCATTTGTCAACGAAAACGAAAACGAAAACGAAAACTCTTTAACCGTTAAACTTTAACCGTTAACCGTTATATGTAAGCAGGGTTTTTCTTTTTGAGGTTTGTTATAACGACAGTTATGTGGTAAGGGATGTGACTTGGGCGTAAAAGTTTACTTAAACTCTTAAACTCTACACTTACCACTGACTTTAAACTTTAAACGTTAAACTTTAAACTTTACAAAAAATGGTTTTTGTTAAAAGAAAAGGTTTTTGTTAAAGAAAAAACAAAAGACAATATGAAAAAGATATCACGACGTAAATTCTTGGGAATGCTTGGTGTCGGTACTACCGCTACTGCCACCATGCTGACAGGATGTAAAAACAAGATGGAAGACGCCCTCAGGGATGAGTATATCGACCAGGTAGAACCACCTGTCGGTAAGATGACTATGCGTACCAATCCCACCACTGGCGACAAGGTGTCACTGTTGGGATACGGTATGATGCGCCTTCCCGTTAAAGAAGCGACAGAAGATGGTGCAGAAGAGGTTATCGACCAGGCACAGGTGAACCGCCTTGTAGATTATGCCATAGAACATGGCGTAAACTACTTCGACACCTCCCCAGCATATTGCAATGGAAACTCCGAGGAGAGCACCGGCATCGCCCTGTCACGTCATAAGAGGAGCGAATACTTCATCGCTACGAAACTCTCCAACTTCAATGAAGAGACATGGTCTGCGGCCGCCTCTAAGGAGATGTACCACAACTCCATGAAGGCCCTACGTGTCGATTATATCGACTATTACCTACTCCATGGCATCGGTATGGGAGGTATGGACAACCTTAACGGACGTTATATCGATAATGGCATCCTCGACTTCCTCGTTGAGGAGCGTGCGGCAGGTCGCATACGCAACCTCGGTTTCTCCTATCACGGTGACGTCGAGGTGTTCGACTACCTCCTCTCCCAGCACGATAAGTATAAGTGGGACTTCGTGCAGTTAGAGCTCAACTATCTCGACTGGAAGCATGCCAAGGAGATAAATCCCCTCAACACCAATGCCGACTACCTCTATGCGGAGTTGCAGAAGCGTCATATCCCCAGTGTCATCATGGAGCCGCTGTTGGGTGGTCGTCTTGTCAACATCCCACAGTATATGGTAAAGCAGCTCAAGCAGCGCGACCCCGAGGCAAGTACCGCCTCATGGGCCTTCCGCTATGCCGGTTCTCCGGAGGGTGTCCTGACGGTACTCTCTGGCATGACATATATGGAGCATCTCAAGGACAACCTCCTCACCTACTGTCCTCTGAAGCCTACTACGAAGGAAGAGAATGCTCTTCTTGAAGGCATTGCGGAGCAGATAGTGAAGATGGAGACCATTCCGTGTAATGACTGTAAGTATTGCATGCCCTGTCCGTATGGTGTTGACATCCCTGGTATCTTCGTACATTATAATAAATGTAAGAACGAAGGTACCCTTCCTGTTGATGCCGGTTCCGAGGAATACAGGCGTCAGCGCAGGGAGTATCTCATCAGTCTTGACAGAGCTGTTGAAGAGAAGCGTCAGCCTCAGCATTGCATCGGTTGTGGACAGTGTGAGCCACATTGCCCACAGCGCATCAATATTCCGCAGGAGCTCCAGCGCATTGATGAGTTCATCAACAACCTGAAGAAAGAGTCGGTGGAGTTATAATGGTAAAAGGTTAAAGGTTAAAGGTTAAAGATTGATTTTTAACAAAAACCAGAAAAACCCTTTTTGTAGGATTGATACTCTTGTGAGTATTGTTACTATTATGTATAGCCCTTCTTGTAAGTACACTTACAGATAGGTCTATCCAACTACCAACACCCTTACAGGGCTACAATCCTACAAAAAGAAAAACCCTGTCTCCGGCAGAAAAACATTCCTTTTACTCACAACTACAAACTTTACGCCCCCCCTGCTATACTAGTCTCATTTTCGAGAATATTAGAAAACTGTTATGACATTGGTGACAATGTCGAGATGATACTTTTCACACTGATCCTTTATCGGTGCAAAGTTATAGAGTATGCCAAAAGGAGTCTTTGACAGTCGCATATAATTCCATAACTGCTGTCGTTGTTCAACTCCCAGAGATTTGATAGCCTTACATTCTACTGCTACGTCATTCATGCATAAGAAGTCTATGTAGTGCTTGTGTTCCAAAGGCTTGCCATGAAACATGACCTTGAAATAATACTCTTTTTGAAATGGTATAGACTTTTCTTCTAAAGCTATCTTTAGTGCCTCTTGGTATATGTATTCATTAAGCCAAGGTCCCATCTCTCTGTGAACTGTCTGACAGCATCCAAGAATATCGTAGATGTATTTTTTCCACGCTGCCGCTTCTTCTGGACTGGCACTTTTACAATCTATGTTTATCATGTTTCAAGTTTTTTATGATAACGCTAAGAAGCCATACTTATTGCATTCAGCAGAGGTTTTTCTTGCGCAAAGGCGCAAGGGTTTTTCTTTTTGCTTTGTGTGGGTGCAACGCACTGAGGTGTGGCGGTGTGGTGACATCTGGGTGCTTGCACACAAGTGGCATCACGCTGGCATAACTCATACAGGCACAAAGCCTGACACATAGCAAAAAGGGTTTTTAAGGTTTTTGTTTAAAAAGAAAAATGGTTTTTTAAGTTTGGAACAAACTGAGGTTTTTGCCGACGAGGGCAGTAAACTGCTGAAAGCAGGGGTAGCGGTTTAAGAGATTAAGACTTAGAAGCTTGCTTATAAAGGATTAAGATATTAAAATGATACACAAAAGTCTAAAAGACTTAACGGCAATTTTTCGAAGTGTCCCGTTTTTCAACATTTCGGTTCTGCGTGCTGACTCTTTTTTATTTGATGTTGCCATCAGGATTTCCTGCACATTTTGTAGTGAAATGTTTCTTGCCATTTTTTCGATTAAGATATTAATTCGGGTGCAAAGATACGAAGTTTTTTCGATTAAGCAAGCAAAAATCGGTATTTTTTTCGATTAAGCCCAATTCCTGGTCATTAGTTAGAGGTATTCATAATCACAAAATAATAATGGCCATTATAATAATGACCATTATTATTTTGCAATAAGTACACTTTTATATTGATATAACCAAATAATTCTGCAAAAAATTTTTGTTGCATACAAAAAGCCTCTGCTTACATATAACGTTTAACGGTTAAAGACTTTGTTTTAACAAAAACCAAGAATAACCCCATTTCTGAGATAGGAACTCTATCGAGTTCTTAACGCTATCAGCAATAATCCTGCTTGTGAGCAAGCTCCCAGACTGTCTTATCACTAATACCGTTATCCTTACAGGATTTTCTATCTCATCATGGAAAAACCCTCGGCACATGCCGAGAAAAACATTCGCCTACGGCAGTCAAAGGTCAAAAGTCTAAGGTCAACGCAAGCAGAGGTTTTTCCGCCAAAGCCGTGAGTAAGCGAGTACAGACGAGAATTTGTTCTCAGTATGTCGAGCGAGAACGGGTTCGACGAAGTCAAAGGCGGGGTTATTGACGCTGGCAGAGGTTTTTCTTGTCGCAGACAAGGGTTTTTCTCACGAGGTATGTGGTGGCTCTGTAAGAGACGAAGATGAAAGGGAGATATTTTTATCTAAGAAAGCTGCGATTAAGCGAGGGCAGAAGAAAATTCATTTTCGGTTTGCCGAGCGTGAGCAGGTTCGACGAAGTCAATCTTGCTTTCTTAAGGAAAAATAGATGCCTTGCATCGTAAAGGGCTGAAAAGCCCGACACATACAAAGTGAGGGTTTTAAAGGTTTTTGTTTAAAAACAAAAGAGGCCTGCAGTCATCTGCAAGCCCCCTTTTATTATCACGTCTTTAACCGTTAAACGTTAACCTTTAACCGTTATCAGTTATCAATTGTCAACTGTCACCTGTCACCTGTCACCTATCAACTATTGTTTAACGCCTCCTATTATGACCTCAGAGTCTTTCTTCACGATACCCGAGTCACCACCGCCATAGACATTACCCATGATGGTAGCCTTGTCGAAGATGTTCACCTTAGTCCATACGGAATTAGCAAACTGATTAGGATCCAAGTCTGACTTACCACGGCAGGCGCCATATACCTCACCACCGTAAGTCTTGTTGTAACTCCATCCCTTGGTAGTATCAAATGGCGTACCGATAGTGACAACAGTCGTGCCACCACCTATGGTGACAGTGTTCTGTGACCACCACCCCCTGCCGATAATAGTTTCTTCAGGGTCATATTCCTTATCACGTTTAGTAGTGCCATACTTATAAGGCATTTCCTTACGGGTCGGAGGTAATGTTGGAGCACCGACAGAACCCATTGAACCACCACCATAGACGTTACGATGGATAGTACCACCAGTGATATATACGTTAGTTAAACCTGTCACAGAACCAGATGACGTACTATAGCCGGTTTCTGCATATTTCCTACCATCAATCTCTACTTCGTCATCATAATCAGCATCATCATTGAAGTGGTACTCATACTCACTGATACCGGAACCACCGCCATAGATATTACCACGATGCAACCACAGCGGACTGTCGAGGTTGTCTGTCTGTAGCAGTGACTGATTAGCAGAGTTGTATGGCAAGCCTATCTCACCGGCATACATTGTGATCTTCGTATCACGGCGCACATGACCATCCTGACCACCGCCATATACAGAGCCATAGATGCACGGACCGGAAGCAGCAACCGCAGGCACATAGTCTGGGTCGCCCTCTTCGCCCACCGCAGGCGTAGCAGCCTTTCCGATAGTCACATCTGTCTCGTTGACATAGCCTGAGAAGAAGGCCGGGCAGTACTCATAGCGCGGGGTCAAACTGGCAGGCACATTAGGTGCAGCCTCACCGGCACTACCACCGAAGACGTTTCCGTAAATCAAGTTGTTCTTCATCTTACCTGGATTGGCAGGATCAATATAGCCTACCTTACCGCCAAGCACCTTTACAATCGTCTTACCACTGTTGAGGAAGTAATAAGCATCATCTGGCTTGTTTGACTCGCTGATAGCCAGGTCAGGGTTATAACTCGTTGTCCACAGATTACCTGTAATCTGCTCACCATAGCCATCAGGATAGTAGTCGTCAGCACCACTGGCGAAGTTACCCTTACCGACAGAGCCGAGGTTACCTCCGCCATAAACGTTACGTCCTACATGGCCTCCGTTCATGGTGACGTAGGTATTACCCATTACACGACCAGCGATGAGACTGTATATCTTGGCATCATAAGTGCCACCGCCAACTATCTTGTTCAACGACTTCGTATAAGTACCGTTACCCTTGCCGGCTCCATAGAGCGAGTGACCGACGATGCCATTGTTCAGCGTCACATACGTGTCGCCATATACATAGCCATTCTCACCGCTACCGTGTACGGAGCCGGTGATGCAAGGTCTGTCATAGTTTGTCTCTATGTCACTGGTCCATTCTAGCGTAGAAGGATAGTTGATGTTCACCTCTGTCGTGTTAGCGTATGCAAAGTGTGCCATCTCATAACGGTCGCCAGCCTCACCACGGGCACTGCCATAGACATCGCCGCCGTCAACCTGCTGGGTACCGATGTGACCACCAGTCACATTGACCGTTGCCTTACCCGTTTGGGGAACAAAGTTAAACAGATACGGCCAGCTGAGGGCGAACGAATTTGTCGCATCGGTGTGCTTCGCTGTGCCTGCGCCTGGTACTCCAGTAGAAACATCAAGCGTATCCTTGGCATTCGTGATATTACCCAGCGATGCCATAGCACCGGCACCATAGACAGAGCGCCCTATATGACCGCCCTTGATGTTGACCACGGTACTACCGCCAACCATACCGGCTCTCGGGTTATGATGTTTCTTGCCACCAAGAGTATAGGTGTCAGAACCACTACCGGCACCATAGACGTTACCACGATAAGCGCGGTATTCCGCATTGAGCGCGGCAGTCTGGTCGGCAGTTCGTCCTTCAGCACCGAAGTCCCACCATTCCTCCGCTTCACCATTAGCAGGTTTCTTGTCCGGAACACCGATGGTACCACTCAATATATTCACCGTCGCATTCTGGTAGTTATGTCCATTCTCGCCACCGCCATAGACAGAGCCTCTGACAAGCGGTGTCGTTCTGTTACCACCTTCAGTACCAATGGTGACAGCAGTTGCTCTCACCCAAGCCAAACGGTTGTTTTGGTCCATAGGCTGCGTTCCTGCCGGTGAACCTTCTAAAACTGTCGGTGCCGAGATGTCACCACGCGAAGAACCGAATACCATACCGTTGTCACGTCCGCTGATACCGATCGTACCACCTTTAATAGTAACTGTTGCCATACCAGTGTTGGTAGTAGTACCGTCTGCACCGGTGGTGCCACCTTGACCGACACTCCAGTAAGGCACGCCATAAGGTATGTTTTCTGGTCCATCGGATGCTCTTTTTACGAAGAATGTACCAACAGAGCCCAGGGCACCGCCACCATATACATTATGGTAAACCTCCGGAGAACCCAGGATTTCACCTTCAGACACTCCGGCATGTGCTTCAGCATAAGCCGCATCAGCTACAGAGTTCTGGATGATGACATTCGTATTACCCTTGACAAGTCCGGCAATAGCAGCTTTCTCATGACCGCGACCGCCGCCATAGACATTACCCATCGTGGCACCGCCGTACATCACATAGCCAGGGTCAGAATCGGTCTTAGGCTTCACCTCGTTACGACCAATCTTAGTAGTGCCACTAATGGTAACGTAGGTGTCGCCACCCACAGCGCCCAACTCGCCACCACCATAGACACTGGCTCTCACAATTGCATCTGTCACTGTCACCGTCGCATCTTTCGTAACGTAGGCAGCCAGTTTGTTGGCTTCTGCTACCGGTGAGGTTGCAGTTACATAATCATAAGTACCCGTACCGCCGCCAAAGACGCTACCGTATGTATATTGCACATCGCTGCTGTTGTCCTTCTTAGGAGCAGATGTCGTAATCTCCGTACCGATAGTACCACCAGTGATGTTAATCGTGGTCGTGCCGGCCCGATCTTCTGTTGCTTCTGAAGGTCTCACGGCACCAAACTCACCGCCACCATAGATATTACCCATAATCCACGGATTACCGGTGACAGTCAGCTTAGTACTCTTGGCGTTACCCAGTTTCTTCCATTCGATAGGAGAAGTCAGATTGCCGGACGCATCGTAAGTAGAGATTGGTGTTCCATCCAACTTCTTATCACGTCCCATACCACCGACATATACATTACCGCCACGGGTATGTAACAGACGGTGAGTATATGTTGTGACGTTACCAACCGTCTTGCTTGTCGTTTCATATGTGGTCTGTGGCACATGATTGGCAGTCTGCCATGCAGCCAAGTCACTGACATTCGTCGGCACCCCGGTGAATTCATACTTGTTACCGATGACGGTGTTGTCACCGCTGATGCTTATCTCAACATGACCACGGCCGTTCGAGAATCCACCAGGAGGTGCGAAGTCAGTTTCAGTATCGGTATCTCCACGCATCTCACCATAGCCTTTTTCACTCTTGCTGAACAATCCATAGCCTACAGAGCCCAGACGGCCACCGCCATATACAGAGCCCAGCATTGTACCACCAGAGATATTCAGCGTTACACTACCAGCCACGTTACCGGCCGTGTAGGCATCACCGCTGAAACCACGACCGCCACCGAAGACGTTACCATCGACGTACGACGTACCCCAAGTACCTATCTTAGGACTTGACGTAACGACAGGATTCTCAGGATCAGTGCTATCTACAAAGTCGCTGATGTTCATCGTCACATCTCCCAGCACGTGACCATCCTCACCGCCACCGAAGACGGAGCCGTAGATGATACCGCCAGAGACGTTCACCTTGGCATGTCCTACGTTGGTTTTCTTGTTGAAGTGTACACGTTCGTCACCCTTACCGGCACCAAAGAGGTAGCAGGTTACAGGGTGAGCAGCAATCTGCGTCAGCGTACGAGGCACACCCAGCGTACCGCCCGTCATCGTGACGTGAGTAGTACCGGTGACATTCGTCAACTCGTTACCACCATAGACATTCGTCAGGATATGACCGCCAGTGATGTTCACATACGTGTTGCCCTCAACCAAACCGGCAGACGGCAGCCACTCATAGACACCCTTTGTAGCGGTCTCGTATGCAAAGTAACCAGAACCACCGCCAAAGACGTTACCATAGAACGTATGACCGTCAGAACCAGTAGTGCTGGCATTACCATAAGTTAATGCCGGATACTTGGCATCACCAGCATGTTCGTCGTATGGCAGCCATGGACTGCCGTAATTCCAGTGAGCACACTCAGCCAGTTTGTTCTCGTCGGTCACCGTAGTAGTCGTCGGGTCGATGAAAGCACTCTCAGCGTAAGCCGCTGTCAGACCTTCACCGAGACCAATCTGACCACCTTGAATGTTTACATGCGTATTACGTAGCACACGACCGTTCTCACTACCACCATAGACACCACCTGCAATAAGAGGTCTGGTGATGTAGTCAGCATCGCCATCATAACCTGCCACATAACCATTCTTGATGGTTACTACAGTACTGTCAACGTATGTCCTGAAGTCAATATCCCGATCAGTTGCGTGGTTCGTCAATTCACCACGACCAGCACCAAATACGTAACCATAGTCATCTGGTCCATTGACTCCGTCAGCACCAGTTCCTTGCATTGTCATTGGCGTAATCGTTGCTGTTGCTACCGCACCAGGATAACTATATGCAAAAGGCCCAACATATCCACCACTTACAGTGACAGCACACATGCCAGTATTGGCAGCAAAGGCTGTTGGTTTACCGATACAACCATCATGAGTGGCAGTATCAGTATGCTTAGATGTGGTAGTTATTGTTCCCACATTACCTTCCTTACCGCCACCGTAGATACGGTCATATACATAACCATTAGCCATCTCAACAGTGGTGTTACCAGTCACATCACCTAAGTTTCCACCACCATAGACACGTCCTTGACCAAAGTTTTTGCCACCATAGATACGACCTCGGATAAAGGCAGCATTACGTGCAGGTTTGATTACGACTTCCTCGCCTTCATCATTAT
>Ga0326512_10001734_pt1 | contig 16487 bp, 17 predicted proteins | sample 1_2617_0518_D_FD_203652 | JGI IMG/M metagenome (GOLD analysis project Ga0326512, IMG submission 203652) | Bovine rumen microbial communities from UC Davis, California, United States - 1_2617_0518 | ecosystem: Host-associated > Mammals > Digestive system > Stomach > Rumen | place: USA... | reverse complement strand
AAACGGGAAATTTCCCGCAAATCGCCATGCGACATGCCGCCACTTGCCGCCTGATGGGCGACACTTGCCGGGCTTTTCGAGGCAACTTGCCACGAAAAGCGGGATTTTTCCGGCTCTTTCCACTTTGTTGCTCATTCCTTGCTCGATGTAAGGAAAATTTTGTACCTTTGCAGCGGCAAACTTTAATTTACTTCAATATGAGAAAGATTCTATTTGTATTAGCGATGGCTCTGATGAGCCTTAACGTGAGTGCTCAAATACAGGGCGAGAAGTATGCTTATTGTATTATGCAGTGCAATGGCAAGGTATTCAGCACAAAGTATATTGTGACTCTTGATTTTGGCGAGACCCAGAGCCAGAGAAAGCAGATATATGAAGATGGTAAGAAAAAGCAGTTCAACAGTAACGGAGAAAGTCTGAACTACATGGGCAGACGTGGCTGGGAGGTAGTTAGTACCTATACGGACCGTGACTTCAAACAACAGTTGGTTTTATTTTTCGTCCTCAAAAAGAAAATTGAGTCAGAAGATGATGTGTTGAAGGGACTGGACCTTAAAAATTCCGAAGATTAACTTGTAATAATTCTAAATAGACACACAAAATCCCGAAATCGTATAGCGGTTCCGGGATTTTTGATTACCTTTGAAGCGGCAAATTTAATTTACTTCAATTATGGACATTAAAACTAAATTTAATGCCGGGGATGATGCTGTCTTCCTCGACGAGAACCTCGCTCATAAATATAGAGTAGAGCGGGTTGAAGCCGTTCAGACTATGGACGGATGTGAGAAAGTCTCTAATGTTTTCAGAAACAGTAAGGGTGAGGAGTTTAAGAAAGCAGACGAACTATGCTTTGAGAACTTCGAGAAATTGAAAGACTTTCTGAAAGAAAATTGTGACGTTCAATATCCTTTGAATGATGCAGAAAATGGCACAACGAAAGATGACGGATGGGAAAGAATGGCACAAAATGCGAATAAGAAATGAAAAAATCCCGAAATCCTTTGGCGGTTTCGGGATTTTGTCGTACCTTTGCCGACGCTTCAAAGATAGTGGTAATCCACTCGGCAGGGCGCACGTCACGCGCTCAGAGTCTCAACTCCGGGCATTTTTTATGCCTTAAGAGCATCCGTATAACGGCTGCCATCTCGTAGATAAATTTGCCCTCCGGGGGAAGTCACTATCTTTGAAGCAACGGGATGTGCAGCCGTTTCCTTGTACTCCGGCCACGAGGTTCGTGGTAGCTTCAAAGATAGTGCAATATGCAACAGACAATTCAACTCGGGCAGGTTCAGCCCTCAGTTCTTTCCAGATTGGAAAGTACTGTAGAGAACTTGAAAGTGTGGTGGAGTGCCACCAGCAAATCGTTTACGGCCCTCTGTGCCACTGAGAAGGGCGAAGTGTTCACACATGGCGACGTAGTGAAAGCTCACCTCGCGCTCGCCGCAGTACTCATCTTAATAGGAATAGGAGGTGCGCTATGATTACCCTACTTACCATGCTGCAGGAGGAAAGCCGCCATTTGCGGCAGTTCCGTGAGCAGACGGCTGAGATGGTGGCAGTGTGCGACCAGATGAGCCAGGCACGGACCCCGGCAGAGCTGCTGCACCACCAGCGGGCCTACCGCCGACTGGCCGACAAGCAGGATGCGACTAATTACCGCCATGAACTCCGCGTTCGTGGCATCTGTAAACGACTAAACATGATGTGATATGGCACGGATAGAAGTTAGCAACCAGGAAGGAAGCAAGGAAGCTGCCTTCGTACAGAAGCTGCTCGACAGCTATTTCATGTTCCGCGACTGTCTGCCCAAGGATGGCTACATCCAGGAGAACAAAACCACGCAGCAGATCCAGGACGAACTGGAACCGATGTACAGCGTGACCAATGGCGAGATTGTCGGCTACATGCTGGAACATGACTACCAGCCTACCACCGAACAGGATGGCACCGTAGTATGGGCCATCTGGCGGCAGGCGTAAAACTAAAGAGAATACATTTTTTTACATTTTATAAATTCCCGTGAGGGCGGTGCGTCGTGAGGATGCGCCGCCCTCTGTATTTTTACCCTCCCGGCTTTCGTCGTACCTTTGCCGAAAAGAAATAAGAAAAGGTATGATCTCTATCGTTTCGACACATAACGGAAAGAAATTCTTCAGTGCTTCTGTTCCCGACCTGCTGTTCACCATATCGGAAACGCGGGCCGTGGTGGAAATCACCGTTGATGACACTTCTGTCTATAAAGAGACGTTGGTGCCCGTTGGTGGTGCCATCACCGTGAGCGACCTCACCAGTATGCTTGCTATCTACGCTGAACGTAGGCTGGTGGTTGATGTGACTGTCACCATCACCGAACAGAAACAAGGTGAAGGGCAGACGGTGGCGTTTCAGGTGCTGTTCTGTAATGCCGACTTCGGAGTGACTGCAGAAGAGTTCTATGACAGTCACTTCCTGAGTGTGCTGATGGGGCCGAAGGTGACGGCTATAGGCCGACTGGAGTACCTTCACTACTATGGCAGTGACACGGCCCGGTGTACTGCAACATACGCCGACGGCAGCACAAAGACGTTTGCGCTGTCGGCAACAGGTGGCAACAGTCGCTACACCCAGTTGGACGTGTCGCCCGACAACTTCACCGCTGCCGGTAAGCAGCTGGTGTCGTATGTCGTAGAGGCAGGCGACCGGAGTCAGCTCTACGATATCGACCTGCAGCAGCCCGACTGTGCACCCATCCTGCTCTTCGACAACTCATTTGGTGTGCAGGAACTGCTCTACTGTACAGGTGTCCACAAGGTCACGCCGGAATACAAGCGTATGTCAGCCCGCTTTGGCGGTTTGCTGCGCAACTACGACATCGAGGAAACACGCACTTTCCAGGCCAATACCGGACCGCTGACTACAGCGATGGCTAACTGGGCTGATGAACTGTTCCGCAGCAAGGAGGTGCTTCTGGTCAATATCTATAATGGTGAGCCGCAGGTGGGCAAAGAGGTAGTCATCACTGACTGTAAGAGCGACAACAGCAATGAGGATGACTATATGCCACGCTTCACCTTCTCTTATCAGTATGCGCAGCGCATCCATAATGTGATTGACCTGAAACGTGAAGGCCGCATCTTCGATAACACTTTCGATAATACTTTCAACTGATATGGAACAGAGAAAGGCGATACACTTCAACGAGGCCATGCAGATGCTCGACCTGGCACGGGAGCGCAAGCAGACCGTGAACCTGAAGGTGTGGGAACTGCAGACGGGCAACGTCATCGAGTACCGGGGCTGGCTGGTCAGCAGTTCTAACTGGAAGGGCGGCTGGCACCGCGTCGTCAACCCGATGAACAACCAGATACGCACCGTGCCCGACATCCTGATACATGAGATTAACGGACTATCAATATACCTGTAGAGACGATGGAAGAGAAACAAGACTTGATGAAGGTCGGCCAGAATGGCGACTATGACGTATATGAGATGATGCCCTCGACGGTGGTCGACGCGCTGGAGGGTGTGCAGTCGGAGTTCATCACCCGCTATGGTGGCGACTCCGACGGTGGCTTTGCCGATGCCGAGAACGATGACTTGGTGCAGACCATCGGCATCGGTGGTAGACAGTACGAATATGTGCCGTGGGGTGGCGACAATATGCTGCCCTACCATGTGCAGACGCTCATCGGCAAGAATATGGTGACCTCGCAGTGCCAGCAGTTCAACTCGCTGGTGTGCTACGGTCAGGGGCTTCAGTTCTTCAACCGTGGTACTGAGCAGCGGGCCGCTGACCCGGAGATACGGCAGTTCTGCCTCCGCAACGCCCTGCACAAGCAGTTCTGGGAGCAGGCCACCGACATGAAGTACTATTTCTTCTCGGTGCTGCATATCTCGCTGTCACGCGATGGCAGCAAGATTGTGCAGCTGCGCCATGAGGATGCCTGCCACTGCCGCTTCTCGCCACGGAACAAAAAGGGAACATCCGACTATGTCATCATAGCCAACTGGCGCAAGGCGAACCCTAAGAAGGCCCGCGTGCTGCCCCTGCTCGACGAGACCGACCCGCTGGGCGACCTGATGGTGCGCCTGGGGCGTGAGCCAGACCCCGAGACGGGCAGGAAGAGTGCCGGTACCAGCGACCGCCACTTTGCCGTGGTGTGCAGCGTGCCGACGGTGGGTCATCAGATATACCCCATACCTTATTACTATAGCATCTTCATGGATGCCTGGTATGATATCTACCGCCTCATAGGTACCGGCAAGCGCTACATGATCAAGAACACGGCAGCACCCCGCTGGCAGGTGGAGATCCACAAGAACTACTGGAATAACGTCTGCAACGAGGAGGGTATCACCGACCCTGAGAAGCGCAAGGAGCGTATCAAGAAGGAACGCGAGAACATCACCAACTTCTGCACCAAGCCCGAGAATGCCGGCAAGGCGTGGATTACCAGTTACGACACCGTGCTGGAGGGTAAAGAGACGCGCATGGTGCGTGTCTATGCCCTTGGTGCCGACAAGAAGGAGGGCGGCGACTGGAGCGAGGACATGGGCGAGTCCGCCAACTCGCTGTGCTTCGCCATGGGCGTCCACCCGAACATGGTAGGTGCCACGCCGGGTAAGAGCCAGATGAACAACTCCGGCTCTGACAAGCGCGAGTTGTTCAACCTGAAGCAGACCATCGAAAAGGCCTGGCACGACGTGATGGAAGTTCCCTACCACGTCATGATGCACTTCAACGGGTGGGATGAGAAGTACGACATCAAGGTGCCCATGATTGAGATGACCACACTCGACAAGAACAAGGAATTCGACATAAAACAAGACGGCAATGAATCTGGAAATAACAAAGACTGACTTTGAGCGGGCCATTCCTGCAGCCCGAGAGCCGAAGGGCAAGATCTTCGACGTGATGCAGGATGCCATCATGAACAAGGTGGAGGTGATAGGCTGCCATATATTGGGCGAACCTGGTATTGCTGCAGTAGAGAGCAGCGAGAGCACCATGGGCGAAATACTGCGGCCACTGGTGAAGCAGCTGGCCTGTGTCATGGCTTTCCTTGAGGAAATGCGCGGTCTCGACCTGGTACTGACCGCCACCGGATTCGGTGTGGTTTCTTCCAACGACACAGCACCTGCTTCGAAGATGCGCGTCGATGCGCTTGATGGCGACCTGCGACGCAAAGAGTGGCTGTTGCGCAGTGACCTTCTTACTCATCTCTTCAAGGTGAATGGATGGGCCGATACCGAACAGAGGCATATCAACGTCTGCACGCTCTTCTATCGCTTCACGATGCTGGAGCAGTATGCAGGAATCTCTCGTCCCAAGCCTGAGGACTGGAGTACGAATGTACCCGCAATGCTGGCAGCCGACAGCTATCTGCGAAAGCATATCGGCTACGACTATATGGAGGAACTGCTGCAGCAGTTGACATCGAGCAATCTGAGCGGTAGCAATCGTCCGGTGGCGGTTCTCTGCACGAAATTCATTGGTGCCTGGATTGCACAGAACCACCAGCTGAAGGAAGAGTTGTATATGCGCCTGATCAATCGTCTGGAGGCAGACCTTTCGCTCTATCCCAAGTATGCCGACAGCAAGGCCTACCGCCTGAACCACTTAACACCCTACGAGAACCATGCAGAAGACTCAGCCTTCCACTTTGTCGGCTGATGGGGTGTTGCACCTCACCTGCCCGCGCTCCTGGAAAGAGATGACTGAGGAACAGTTGCGCTATGCGCTGCATGTCATCGGCAGCGGCCTGTACTCACCAGTAGAGGCTCGTACGCTGATGCTCCTGCGCTTCTGTGGTATTGAGGTAACGAGAAAGACACCCTACGGCTGGGCTTGTTCAGTACCCGTCGGTAGTTCCGACGGTGATCAGCATAAGCACCCCTTCTTCCTGCAGTCGTGGCAGGTGCAGGATATGATACAGCAGCTGGAGTATGTCGACAGCTACGAGGCCTTCGATGTGCGGTTGGAGAGTATCCAAGGCTTCAAGGCTGTCGACCCGCTGCTTCACCGCGTCATGTTCCAGGACTACCTGAACATGGAGAAATACTACCAGGGCTACCTCGCTACTAAGGAGCAGCGGTACGCCCTCGGGCTGGCCCGCCTGCTCTATCCCGGCGGCGTGACGGCCATCGACGATGCCGAACTGACGAACTGCATCATGTGGTTCTCCTACGTCAAGAAACGCTTCTCGAAGTTCTTCCCCAAATTCTTCAAGCCCGCCCCTGAGGGTGGCAAGCCGGTGGACTGGATAGAGCAGATGAACGCACAGATCCGCGCCCTGACCGATGGCGATATCACCAAGGAGAGCGCGGTACTGGAGAAAGACTGCTGGCGTGCGCTGACAGAACTTAATGCCAAGGCGCGCGAGGCAGAGGAATTCCGTAAGAAATACCCTAAAGCATAAATAAATGGAACAAGAGCAATTTGACGCCCTGGAATACTTCGAGACACTGGGTAAGAAAAACAAACTGGCCAAGAAAAACGGTTTCGTGGTGGACTACTGCAGTGGCCCCGGTGCACTGGAGCCGATGATGGCAGAGTACCGCGACGCCCAGAACTTTATCTTCGTGGATGACACTACGAGCGGCAACACCTTCTCTAATAAGGTGGGGTGGTTCGACCGCAACGTGTACTGCGTCCATATACTTGCCGGTTATGAGTTTGGCAATGCAGAAAGTTATAACCAAGCACTCCGGTTGTGCCGTAAGCTGTTCCGGCAGTTGCTCTCCCGTATCATCAAGGATAAGGAGTCGTACAAGTATGGCACACGTCTGATGTACCTGAATACCGGCAATGTCTACTCGAATGAGTATGGCCGCTATTCGTTCAACGGCTGCACGGGCCTGTTCTTCCAAATACAGAACGACGAACCGACAGACTTAAAATACAGTGACGATGAATGGGACGAGTGACATTCAGGAGGATCGGATAAAGTTTGAGCAGCAGTGGACGAAAAACATGGTCGTCTACTGGCAGGAACGTATCGACAAACTGCGTATCAACGACACCGGGGCACTGCGCTCCAGTATCACGGGTATGCTGTCGCCCGGACCCGTGACCACCATCGAGCACGCATTTCTGGTCTACGGCAAGTATGTCAGCGAGGGAACGAGTCCGGCCATGAAGTGGAAGTACTGGGGTGGCAACATCCCCAAAGGCGGTTCGCGTACGCCACGTGAACGACTGTCGGGTGGGAAGTTGGAATTCCTTGACAGAAAATACAGGCGTCAGCACGGCCTCGACACACCGAGGCGTGTCGGTCAGAAATGGGGTGGTCGTATTGCTGGCGGTCCGCCCAAGGGTGTGCGCGACTGGTTCTTCCGCAAGTACTACTCCTCACGCATGGTGCTCAACGAATATGAGGCAGCGGCCTATGGTCAAGCCTACCAGGGTATGCTCACGCAAGCCCTGGACGGCTTGTTAGGCGAGACGCGCTTCCTGTAGTTTTATACCTGCGCGCCTGTAGCTATCTTTGCAGTGTAAATATAATAAACAATAGTATGCCATCACTCACATATCAGCAAATACACGACCTGCTAACCACCGTTCGCGATGAACGGCGGACGCACGCCAACACGGCAAACCGCGTGGGGCAGGCCATGTTGGAGCTGCTGGCATACATGGCAAACGCCCCTTACCTGAGAAAGGACCAGGCCGATGCCACCAACTATCTACTTTCTCTCCTTGCTGGGGCTGTCGTGGGCGAGTCGGGGCAGATACGGCTCAACCCCGACGGCTCCATCATTTGCAAGCGTATGGTGGTAGAGGGGAGTGCCATCTTCAACGAACTGGTGTTTAACCACCAGAACGTATTGGAAGGTGACACCTACTTTACCGACAGGGGAATTATTGAGAACATCGTGTTCCTTGGGGACAGACAGTTCAGACTGACCCTCAGAAAGCTCTATGATAATGACCGGGTGACGTTCCATGCCTACGACGTGCTGAAATGTGCGATGAACAATCTGGACGTGGGGCGTACCCACCGCACATCGTGGATGCGCGTGGACTCGGTAGACCTTGATGCCAACAGCATCGACGTGACGCTCTACGACAACGAGGACGTTCCCGGTGGCGTGAACTACGCGCCGGAGCCTGCGGCAAAAATAATACGCTGGGGCAATCAGGCTGACCCGGACCGCCAGCAGGTGTTCTTCGTCAGTTCGAAGGACGGCCGCTTCCTGTTCCTGCAGGGTGTGACGCAGCCGATACTCACAGACGGCAACTACGCTGCCTTCTTCGGTGTGCCGCCTGAGCTTGACATGCTGAAGAACTTGCCGCTGAATGCTCGACAGCCGTATGTCTTCGCCCGCGGTATCATCTATCAGGATCTGATTCGGGTGGACTACCAGGGTAATCCCTACTACTCGCCACGCGATATGGGCATCTGGGACAGCGATCACCAATATATCCGGGGCTACGACGAGACGGCCAAGGGCTATTTCGTCGACCGTGTGTGGTGGGGCGGCTGTCTGTGGCAGGCTGCCGTGGCCAAGCCTACCATCGGTCGTGAGCCTCGCTATAACAATCCGGACTGGGTATGCCTGCTCGGTGGGAAGAACATGACCATGGAGATATGGAGCACCGAGGGTGATGGCTTCGCTGCTGGCAGCAGCTGGACTACGACACTCATTGCTGAGCTGTGGAACGCAGAGATGCAGATAGCGGAAGCGGAGATTGGCCGTCAGAACATCGTGTGGCAGCGCATCAGCGAGGATACGGATGGCGATATAGCCTGGAACATTCAGCACGCACAGGGCACCGTGGGCCTGCAGCTGGCTATCAACAGCGAGAGCGACGTGCCGAAGCCGTGGACTAATAAGTCGAAAGTGAGCTTTGTCTGTTCCGTGCTGCTGCCTGAGGTGCAGGAAACGCCGTTCATGGCTGACTATCCGATAATAGGTTGAACAAATACTAAATACTGAGATAAGATGAAACTGAAGAAAAATACGGGTCGCGTGGTTTATTCGCCGCTGAGCTACATCTTCCAGGTGCTGGAGATGGGCGGCTCTGCCATGCAGAAGTACGATGTCACCACCAGCTCTTTCATTCCTAACCGGCAGGCTACGCCTCTGGTACTGCTGCCCTCGCTGATCATCAGCGACCCGGACGGGATTGTGGCCACGGCTGACTATGTGAAGCAGATGAAAGGCGTGGCGTGGACGCTGACCATCAACGATGGCACGTCAACCGTGCCCCTGCCTGCTACAAGTAGCGGCACGACGAACTATATCATTGACCCCACGACACACAAGCTGACCGTGAAAACCAACCTCTACCCGGGTGGGGTTATTCATGTGAAGTTCTTTGGCAAGTACATCGACACCCGGCGCAATGAGGTGCAGGAATTCCAGTGGGAGAAAGACCTGGGCTGTGAGGCACAGACCGACATGAACGTGACGCTGGATGCCGGGCGATGGCGCCACAACGTTCGTCTGCTCCCGATGAAGCACTGGGGACAGTTCGGTATTCCCGTGCAGCTCAGGAACGGCAAGGATGCCATCCCGGATGCCAAGTGTGTCTATCAGTGGCAGTGGTGGAACGAGAGCACCAGGAGCTGGAGTGAGGACTTCAGCGAGCAGCCTTGGCTGGTGAGTGGTGAGAACACGAAGGAGATAGTTATCGATCAGGACTTCATACAGAAACTCGTCCTGAGGGTGAAGGCTACAGCCTTTGGCAATAATGCCACGACACAATATTGGACCACACGGCTGCGCCGGTGGTACGGTCAGTTTGACTACGACGTAGAGTTCCTGCGGGGCAAGTACATCTTCCACGACTCTAATATCGTGGTGCTCAACGCATGGGTGGCCACGGCGAAAGGGCAGCTGAGCAACCCCTGCAAGTACTTCGACATAGAGCTGTTCTTTGCCATCGGTGCCAATGGATTCGAGAGCGTGGGCTATGGCGAGGAAGCCATCATTCAGCGTAACGACCTTCAACAGGGGCAGCCACGTGCCGGCATACTGTGCCGTGAGCTGAGCGCCATGCGGGCCATCGCCCTCGATAACGGCAGCCTGCTCTGTACGGATGACGGCCAGCCTATCTTCGCACAATTCCCAACCAAATCAAGAGAAGTGTCATGAACAAGAAACTAAAGTATTACATCGTCAGTGCTGACGATGCCCGACGGTTAGGGGTGACAGCCTACCGTCAGGGCAATGAGAAGGACGGATACCTGGTACACTCAGGAGACTTCGTCTGTGCTACAGAGGACTTCCTGGAGCGTGCCATGGAGGTGACAGAGAATGAAGCAGTAGAATTTGTAAAATCGCTCGAACAATGAATAACGTATCGAAAATCAAGACGCTGTACGCCTATGAGGACGGCGACACCATCACACCGAGAATGGGTGTGCAGATAGCTACGGGCCACGGCCTGCAGCAGTTCTATAACGCTGAGACGTGGAATGTCACGAATACCAACTTTGCCGACTATCCGGCTACGCTGTTTCCGCAGCCCTATAGCAGCAAGGCCGGTGCCATCGTGGTGCCCGCTGCCGGTGGCCAGTGGTATTTCAATAATATCGCAGACAATGCCGGCATACTGGATGCCAACGGAGCGGTGAAGTCTGCTTTTGCCGACCGCTTTGCCGTGACGACGGTTTCCATGAACGGCAAGACCTTCCCGGCATTGAAAATCAAGGCGAACCTTGTCAACTCCACCAACAGGATTAGTACAGATATCTATATCTACTATGTTGGGCGTTATGGAGAAAAGCAGTTCACTTGCGACCAGCGGATTCCGGTGCAGAGTGTTGTCGGCGATGCATATCAGCTGATGGTATCGGTGACAGGTGCCAACGGTCTGGGCGACGAAGTGCTGAGCGATGACCAGGACTGGATATCCTACGCTGCCTCGCTGCAGATGATGTCAACAGGCACGGACATCTCTGCAGCCGTCATCACCTTCGAACATCTCGACAGCGACGGCACATGGAAGACCGTAACAAACAATACCGGCATCACGGAGATAAGCGGAAAGACAATGAAACTGTACGAGGCTGCTGTGGACGGGTCGGAACTGTATCGCGTAAAAGCCGTCTACAATGGTGACAGCTGGTATCAGATGCTGAACCCCACCGATGAGCATGACCCCTACTACATTGTAGATGGTTGCTCGATAGATGGCGATACGGTGCAGCGCAGCGACACCGTGACATGGAATCCGAAAGTGTTCAAGCGTCACAACGGCCCCGACGAGGAAGACGAGGACGTGACCACGAAAGAGGGCTGGAAATTCACATTTAAGTTGGTGGCGCAGAAGACTGGCGAGACCATTACAGAGATCAACCAGACGGGCATCACATACGAGAAACTGACTCAGTATGGCGGTATCGCTACACGAATCCAAGCAAGCAAGTCGTAAGATATGAACATCGCTAAGGTAAAGACACTGATACCAGCGCCGGAGGCTGTTCTTTATTATATCACTTCTTCGGTTTCTTCCATTAGGGCTGATGAGAATGGAATTCCTGTTACACCTACCCAAGAAATCATTGTAAGTGAATGGAAAAGGGTAGGCGCAACAGCTGCCGTCTTGTCGCGTGACCTTAAGATGACGTTGTATTATGTAAAAGGTGGTGTGGAAACATACTTCGGACAGGAAGACTGGTCGCCTACAGCATCATTTACTGCTGCTGTGGCTGGTGGCTGCGACAGTATTGTTGCCAAACTGTTTGACGCTTCCGGCAACCTTGTCCGTTCGTTGGCTATTACTGTGGAATGGCAAGGAAAGACAGGTAAAGACGGTGAAGATGGTAAAGACGGTGAAGATGGTAAAGACGGTGAAGACGGTGAAGACGGTGAAGATGGTGTAACCTACGAAATACTTCCAAGTGTTTCTCATATCTGTGCTGATGCTAACGGAGCAATCCGGACAGGGGTTATCGAAGTCTCTGCTTATAAAATAGAAGGCAAGAGTAGAACTTCGTGCGGTGTTGGTATAATTACTGCTGTTGGTGCTTCTGGAGAGACTTCTCCTTATTATTGGGTACAATATCGAATCAACGGTGGTGCCTGGACTAACTGCAGCAGGATTTCCGTTGGTTCTTATATGTACGCAATAACAAGTTATGGTGTTCCGGCTTCTGCCGTTAGCACCATCACATCCGGCATTGCATTCCGACTGTGTTATGGCACAGGTTCATCGTCCTACTCCGTAGTGCATGAGATTGCACCACTGCAGGTGGTGAAGGATGGTCAGACTGGTAGCCGAGGTAAGACAGGTCGTTGGTATTACTACGACGGATATTTTGACAGTACAAAGGAATACACCGCTACTGACAACCAGGCTCCGTATGTCGCCTTCGACTGGACGGATACCGTGAAAGTGAATGGCGTGTATACTCAGGTCGTAAAAACCAGCTATTACATGCTGGTAGCTGCGACGAATAAGTCTGGCAGCTCCTATATCGCCCCGAAAACCGATGCTGCTGACGGTGTATGGGAACTGATGGAAACGAGTTTCAAATGGCTTATTGCTGAAGCAATTTTCACCAATTTTGCTAAACTGGGTTCTGCGATTTTTAGCGGTGACTGGATGATCTCTCAACATGGCACTATCGACGGGGTGGCATCTACAGATTACACCAAGTTCGACGCAAGCGACCCTGAGGGCAGTACCTCCGGCCATTTCCGTCCTAACTATGCTGTGGACCTAAAGGTGGGTGAAGCCTGGCTCAACAGTGCTCATATCAGAGGCACTGTCCATGCCTTGTCCGGTTCGTTCTCCGGATATTTGAAAAAGAGGAAAACTATCATTACGCGTGAGAATATCGGTTCGTACATCAAGTATGTTGATGTTTTCGAAAGTTCGGTGATAGACTTAGAAGCGGCAGGTACGCTGATAGAGTTTTCTGGATCGTTCACCACTCAGCCGTACTTCCTCCTTCCATCGCTAATTCCTTCAACTTCAGCATCACTGTCAGCTGCGAAAAAAGGGGAGATAAGATCGTTGGTTGGAAATGTGGTGCTGATTTACAACTCGTCGAATGTAACTATTCTCATATCGGGATCTTGGAATAGTTTCGGGCTGAATCCAGGCCGGTTCTGCCGGCTGGAATGCCGATGTGACGCGCTTGACAGCAACATGAACGTAGTGGAATTCGGAGGCACAGAGGCTGTGTATTGGGACGTAAGTAGTGGTACTTACTAGTAAAATGACATATTATGGACAAAACATTGATGAAAAACCTCGAAGGCCTGAACGTGGGTGCAAACACCTATGTTGTAGGCTATGACACGAAGGCCGGAAAGACTGGCCTTATTGCCGTGTCACAAGTAAGCGGCAGCCTGCCATGGTTCGGCCGCAAGTGGGCAAAGGGTAACTCGTCGCCCGTCGGTTCGCCCGTCGGTGACTTCGACCTGGGACAGACACTGGCGAAGCAGTTGGGGCTGGGTGGTTATCTGGTGACGGATGCTCACCAGCGCACAAAGTTGTCGCCAACGAACCACAACCTGCTGGAGAATGGTGGAGCTGCTGACCTCACGGGCGGTGCCGGACACTACCAGTGGGGCTGGAACGTGCCGTTCTATTACCAGGTGTATGAGGATGACTACTATCTCTATGAAACTGTCTCCCTCGGTGGTCCGCGTCCTGGCTTCTGGAACTACTACATCCCTATTGGTAGCCGTTCCTGTGCCGGTTATGCTGCCATGGACCGAACGAACGCCAAGTTGATGAGCGTGATCAACAGCACTGCTCAGTTCCGAGGCGGCAATAATGATGGAACACTCGACGGATTGTTTAACTCGCAGTTGTGCACGCCTGCAACAAACATGAATATAACGGAATTCCGTACCGCAGCACGTAAGAACGGCACACTGTGGTTTGCCAACGAGCGCGTCATGCAGTATATCACTGCAGCCCTGAAGCGTATTATCTTCGGCAACCGCAACATTCAGGCTGCCTTCAACGCCACGTTGGATGCCAACGGGCTGCGCCAGGGAGGAACAGGAACTGGCATCGACTTGCCTACTGATTGGGAGAGCGTGTGGAAGCATTACCCCTACGTCAAATTGAACGTTGGCATTGACCAGGGCGACATCACAGGACTGCTCAGTACCACCATCAACGACAACGGAACCCAGAAAACGATCGGAAACATTCCTTCGTTCTATGGTCTGAAGAATGACTATAAGTACCTGTACTGCATGAGCGAGAACATGCTGCTGCAATGCAATGCAGACAAGTCGCAATCGCTTTTCATAGCAGATATGATAGACGGCACACAGATGAACCTTTCGAGCGTCGCTGGCCTCAGACAGGTTGCCAAAGGGCCGGTCGCTTCAGCTGCTGGTCGGCAGTATGCTAAAGAGTACACATTGAAGAACCTGGCTTTCTTCCCGAAGGAAGAGCTGGGCGGCAGCAGCAGCACATTCTTCTGCGACAGCTATTATAATCCTGCCGTTACAAGCGGTTTGCGTGGTGCCGGGTTGCTGGGCCGTGCCTACTATGGTGGCGATGCGGGCTCGGTGTGCCTCGTTGGTAGCGATGCCCCCTCGGGTGCCAATGCGGGCTGGGGCGCGTTCCTCTGCGAATACGCAGAGGCGTTCACGACGCAACCAGTGTGGTGCGTGGAAAACTAAGCGGGCAAATGGGGGCGCAGTAAGCGCGGAGCGCAAAGAACACTGGCGCGATAGCGCCCCCGCCCGATAGGGCGGTCGATACCGCGAAGCGGTCGACGATAATTTTTATTTTGTATAAATTACAGCCCATTTCGTTCTTTGACTTGCTGAATTGACAAAAAAGGTGTACCTTTGCACCTGCTTTTCTAATTAAAGTAGGTAGAACTCCCAAGCGCGGTTTGCGTGGTGCCAAATTGCTGGGCAATGCCAACAATGGTGACAATGCGGGCTCGGTGTACCTCAATGGTAACAATGCCCCCTCGGATGCCAATGCGAACTGGGGCGCGTTCCTAAACGATACCTGTAAGAAATATGATAAGGGAGTGAGCCTGACCCATTGGTCAAAAATAGCAGAGATGGCAGCGAGCCTCGTAGCCCATGAGGGCGAGCGGCATACCTGTCGGGAGGTATTCGCAGACTCCCACATATCCACACATAGACCCACTCTTAGACCCCATCGAGACCCCTTTTTTGAACCAAAAGACCCCTGAATGTATGCGTCGGATACGCGATAACCGGGAGAATGAGTCGTTGGAAAACGCCTATAAGGCATACGACAATTACTCCGACCAGAAGCATTCCCGTGACTACGTTCAGGCCTTCGATGCCGATCTGCAGCGCAACCTCGAAGAGATTGTCAGGCAGATTGCCGACGAGTCCTGGCAGCCGAAAGGCTACAAAAAGAAGATCATCTTTGAGAGGAAGAGAAGGCAACTGGCTAAGGCTCCCATCGAAGACCACGTACTGGAGAGTGCTACCATACTGCCATACGAGAAGTCCATCTATGACTACTCGACATGGAGAGCACCAGCCGTGAAGCCCGGAATGGGTACGCACGGCTTGTTCAGGTTTCTCAGAAACGAGTTGTATGCATGGTCGCAAGAGGACATGATGTACTATGTACCAGTGGATGCTCATCACTACTTCCCCTTGATGGACCATGCCATCCTGAAGGATGCCTTGGCTCGGCTGGTGAAGCCCGGCAAACTGCTCACCTTCTTATACAAGGTGGTGGACAGCTATCTTCAGGGTGTTCCCCTGGGCATCAAGGTCGCACAGCTCTTCGGACAGATCTATCTGGCACGATTTGACAGATTGGCAATGCGGTTCTTTGATATAGGCAAGGATCCTGAGAAGCTGGCCTACTGGACACAGCGCTATGTTACAGACCGCATCTGTACTGCACGGACAGAGGCTGACTATCGCGACTTGTGCAGGGGACCTGGCTATCTGGCACGCAAGTTCCAGTCATACGTTGAAGAGGGCGTGCCGTTCTATCTCCGTTTTGTCGACAACATCCTGATTAGGCATGCCGACAAGACGGCCTTGCATATCATTCTGGAATTGGCTATCATGCACCTGGCACGCGACTGGCATGTGACTGTCAACACCGACTACAATGTACGTCCGATTTGGATGGGTATTCGTCTGACCGGTTACGTCTTCTATCACGACCATGTGGCGGCCAGCAAGCGTAATAAACAGGAGTTGGCCAAAAGGGTGAGGCGTTTGCAGAAACTGGGGTTTGATGAGGAACAGATTAGAATAAAGCTGGCATCACGGTTCGGCTTTATAAAACATGCTGATTGTATCAACCTCATAAAATCATTAGGTATGGAGAAATCATTAGGAAAGATTATCAAGAAAAGGCGCGTTCGTCCGCCATTCCAGGGCATGAACCCTGAGCAGAAGGTTCCGTTCTCTTCGGTTGTAAACAAGTGTAAAGAAATGTTAACGGGGGGGGTAAAATTGCCTCCTACAAAGTTGTATCTTGAAGACTACGTCATTCAGGACTCGAAAATCGAGAAACAGGTGGTTTCCGTAAGCATGTCTGACTCGGCCGGACAGATGCAGAACATTCC
>Ga0326512_10001733_pt1 | contig 16487 bp, 27 predicted proteins | sample 1_2617_0518_D_FD_203652 | JGI IMG/M metagenome (GOLD analysis project Ga0326512, IMG submission 203652) | Bovine rumen microbial communities from UC Davis, California, United States - 1_2617_0518 | ecosystem: Host-associated > Mammals > Digestive system > Stomach > Rumen | place: USA... | reverse complement strand
AACCCTCAGCTCCTCCCTCCGGAACCGCTTCTGTCCGCAAGCCAGTACGACAACGGACGCCCGGTGAAGGTCTACGTCCAGTACGACGGCACGGACTTCCCTCTGGGCTCCGGAGTCACTGCAAAGATCCAGGTGAGGAAGCCGTCGGGTAAGGTCGTCATCGCCGACGCACAGGTGAGCACCGGCACGAACGTGATCACGTTTAATCTGCTCACCCAGATGACGGCAGAGTATGGACTGATCCCCATGGAGCTCTCCCTGACCGGCGATGGACAGGAACCGATCGGGACGGCAAACTGGACGGCGTATATCGAAAAGAGCCCTGCGTCGGGATCTCCGAGTGATACCTGGGTGCAGGATCTCGACGAGAAGGTCGAGCAGGCGGTGGAAGCCGCCGAAGACGCAGAGCAGAACGCGCTGGATGCAGAGGCGTGGGCAGTAGGTCAGAGGAACGGGGAAGATGTCCCGGATGTCGATCCGACCTACGAGAATAATGCTAAGTATTACGCGCTGAGCTCGATCTCTGTCAAGGGAGCTGCGGAAGCTGCTGCCAGTGCAGCCGCGGAGTCTGCCGGATCGGCCGCGGACAGTGCAACGGACGCCTCCGGATCTGCGACCGCGGCAGCGGGATCTGCCACCGCGTCTGCCGGATCTGCGGCACAGGCAGCGGGATCGGCAACGGCTGCGGCATCCTCTGCCAGTGCGGCGTACACCAGTGCCGGAGCAGCTGCTCAGAGTGCGACGGAGTCCGCAGGGTATGCGACCGCGTCCGAAAACTCTGCCGGCGTATCTGCCGGAGCAGCTGAGGCGGCTGGACAGAGCGCAACAGCGGCGGCGGAATCAGCGAGTACTGCGGCAGGACACGCAACCAATGCGGCGAACAGCGCGACGGCATCGGCGGGATCTGCGGCTCAGTCGGCTCAGAGTGCGACGGCTTCGGCGGGATCGGCTACAGCGGCCGCAGGGAGTGCTACAGCGGCGGCAGGAAGTGCTACGGCGGCGGATGCGAGTGCGGACAGGGCACAGGAGATTCTGGACAGTATCCCGGAGGATTACTCGGAACTGAGCGAGGATGTTTCTGACTTAAAGAGCGCTTTTGAGGATTTCCCGTCTGGCTCATATCCTGACATGACCGTGGGCGGTGTGATGTCCGTGGAAGACGGGGCAGAGGATCAGGTTCCGTATACGTTCCGGGCATCGGGCGGCGGTGTGGCCGTCGGCAACCGGGAGATCGACCAGTTAGTCGGTGGAACGGTGGATTGGAATCAGATTGCGAATAACAGCAAGTTTGTCGCGTCCAGTAACGATTATTATTCCGTTACGATCAACAATGACGGAAGTATTACATTGCAGATTCTGCAAGCGGCTGAGAGTGCATACAATATTCAGCTAACTGCAAACATAGGCACATCGTATGCTAAGATTCCTGTCGGTCACAAGTACATACTTCCGAATCAATTACCTGACGGTATATTGTACCGTGATAATTACGCCGGGAGGAATTTATACACAGGCATACACAGCAAAAATGGACCGTCTGCTAACTTCATGATGGCACTCCGTGTACTGACTACTGCGGCAGTAGGAACATATAAAATCTGGTATCAGATTCATGACCTCACCCAGATGTTCGGCACCACCATCGCCGACTATGTGTATGCCCTCGAAACCGCCACAGCGGGAGCGGGAGTACAGTGGTTTAAGCGGCTTTTCGGTGCGGACTACTATCAGTTCGATGCCGGGAGTTTGAAGTCTGTTGAGGGTGTGTCCGCTCATGTAATGAGTGGGAAGAACCTCTGGAATCCCAACACCTATGAAACATTCGACCTTGTGGGTGATGGTTCAGCACTCAGATATGGACACAGCTATCAGCCCGGAACGTATACGATCATCAACAACACGAACACTACTCTGTATTTCCGCAAGCCGAAAGCAGACCTGTCCAACAGGGGAACGACCGCAGCCATCAGCGCAAACAGCAGTACCACAACCACTGTCAGCGATGGCTATCTCCTGTGGGTATTCGTGAACAACACGTCCGGAGTGAACAACGCCTATGGGGTCATGTTTGGCTCGGATGCAGAATATGAACCCTACGTCTCCCACACCTATCCCCTCGACTCCTCGCTGACACTGCGGGGTATCACTAAACTCGACAGCGCGAATCGTCTGTACTATGACGGCGATACCTATAGCAGTAATGGGACGGTGACGAGGAGGTATGGCATCCGTGCATATCAGAGCGGCGATGAGAGCGACACCACGGTTATCACAGACGGCACAAACACGGTTTACAAGCTGACCACTCCCACCACCGAGACAGCTGAACCGTACACCAACCCTCAGATCGTAGACTCTGACGGCACTGAGGAGTACGTCACCACAGGCATCGTCCCTGTAGGACACAGCACCCAGTATCCGACCGACATTGTTGCCAAGGTGGACGGACTGCCCTCGGATTTCTCGACACTGATCGCTCCGACCGAGACAGGATATAAAGCATCCAGAGCGTACAGCGTGAACAATTTCCTGATCGTGGACAACCAGTTGTACCGGGTGACGGCATCCATCGCGTCTGGGGCAACGATTACTCCGGGGACTAATGTGACAGCGGTCACAGTTGCGGACATTCTCACAGCGTTACTTAATGCCTAAAGGAGGGCTAGAAAATGAAGTATGCAATCATCGTTTGCGTTAATGGTAGTTTTTCCATCCGTGCAGAGGGGTTAACCCTTGAAGCGGCGAAGGTCAATTTCCACGGAACTTGCCAGATGTTCTGGAATGCTCCTGATGTGGCAACCGCCGAGGTTATAATCGCGGATGAACAGCTTGATGTAGTCGAGGGATACAAGGAGTTTATCCATCACGAACCGACCACTCCCGCTCCTGAGACTGAGGGTGAGTGATCCTCACTATTTGGACACTATTTACAATCCGCCCGGATTTGATATAATGTAATTACAAACATCGAAAGGGGTAATTACATGAAGGACAAAATCCTACAAATCCGGGTGGATGCCGCATTCCTTTCTAAACTGGAATATCTACGGCATATCAACGGATTCCAAAGCGCTGCAGAAACCGTGAGAAAGATTGTGGAGAAAGAGTGGAGAAAGGAGAAAGACATCATGGAAAATAATCATGTGCATCTTTGTAACTCATGTTGCAATTCTTATCCAGAATGTAGTGATGATCAACACACTGTTGAATTTGGTGATGGTATTGGTAACGATAATATTTGTTGTTGCAACAAGTATGAGCCACTAATGGAGCATGACTATGAACGAGGCGGCTATAAATAACTTAAAGGACACTTTAAGTCAGAGGTGACGTGATGAGAGAATCCCCGACTGAGTTTATAATTCGGACGCTTGTTACTCTTGGGATGATTTTATTCATCCATTGTTTGGCTGTCCTTTTCTAAGCGTCATGAATTAACCAGCGTGTTCTGGTGAGCCTTCCGCCCGGGCAGAAATAACAGGACGGGGAACATCAACACAGGGGACGGCTCCGGCTGTCCCCTTTTCCATGAGGTAAAGACCAATGCCGGAGTATATCACCCGCGAGGAGCACGAGGCGGTGATCAGTCGGATCGACGCGGAAGACGCCAGACAGGATCACCGTCTCGAGAAACTGGAGGCGACCGTGGAGAACATTGCGAAGCTCACAATCGCAGTCGAGAAGCTGGCCGTCTCGATGGACAAGATGGCAAAGGAACAGGAGAAAATGACCACCAGGATCTCGAAGCTCGAAGCTGAGCCCGGTGAGAACTGGCACAAGGCGGTGTGGATCGTCTTAACCGCCCTGATCGGTGCAGCGGTCGGCTATTTCCTGCACTAAGGAGGGAAACATGGACGAGGTTAAATTCTGGAAGGCGGCAACGATCCGGGCTGTCCGCACCATGGCGGAGTGCGCTCTGGCGTACATCGGGACGGCGACGATGCTCCACGAGGTCAACTGGCTCGGCGTGATCAGTTCGGCCGCCATGGGCGGCGTGGTCAGCATCCTCATGGCCATCGCCACGGGCCTGCCGGAGGCGTCCGGTGAGGGCCGTCCTTAACATGGTGCTGATCCACCTGGTGCTCGCTTTATACGTCATCTGGTGGGTCGCGGAGGTGATCCTGTGGGGAATATTATCGATCTTAGCCAATGGAATCAGGTTAGCGACTGGGATCTGGTCAAGGATTCGGTCGACGCGGTGATCCTGCGGTGTGGCTATACCTTAAGCACGCAGAAGGATCTCACCGTCTGCGTCGATCAACGTTATCCTGTCTATCGTGCGGCGTGCGAGGCGCGGGGCATCCCGATCTCGCTGTATTATTTTACGAACGCCACAACGCCGCAGGAGGCCCAGATCGAGGCCTCGTATCTGGCCGGCGAGTGTCGGGACCTAAAAGGGTACACACTGCCCGTTTTCGTCGATTCTGAGCGGGTCTCGGGCACTGGAAGAGCGGACAACCTGATCCGCGAACAGCGGACTAAATGCGTCCGGGCATTCTGTGCCGGACTGCAGGCCGCGGGGGTGCCGGCGGGGATCTACGCGTCCGATTCATGGATGAGCGAGCAGCTGGACATGGACAAGCTGCCGTTCTCGCTGTGGGTCGCCGCATGGGGATCGAACCGGCCGAGACACGAGGACTATGTCCTCTGGCAGTACAGCAATTCCGGCACGATCCCGGGTATCAACGGCAGAGTTGATATGTCGACGCGTGACAGGCCGTGGCTGTCTGCCAAGGACAGGATCATCGATCTGGAGATCAGCGAGGTCGGATACTTAGAAAAGGCCAGCGACGCGGATCTGTACTCGAAAAAAGCGAACGCTGGGAGTGCGAACTATACGAAGTACACCTCTGAGATGCACCGGCTCCAGCCGCGGAATATGGATCATCCTGCGGCATGGTGTGCGTCGTTCCAGTGCTGGGCGTTCGTCCAGATACTCGGTCTGGAAGGCGCCAAACGGGCACTGTGCGGGGATATCGATGATTACTGTCCTAACCTCGTGATGCAGTTCAAAACGGCCGGCAGATGGTACAGCCAGCCGGAGGTCGGTGACCTGGTATTTTTCGGACAGGGCGGAAGTGATCACGTCGGTCTGGTCTACCAGATTTCCGCCGGCATGATCCGCACCATCGAGGGGAACACCTCGAGCGGCTCCGGAGTCGTGGCGAACGGCGGCGGGGTGTGGAGTAAGTCGTATACGATCGGACACTCGAGGATCGCAGGATACGGGCGGCCAGTGTATGATTAAAAGAGAGGGGAGGATCTTCGGATCTTCCCCTCTTTTTTATGTGCCAATCCGTATGCCAAAACGGACGCCGAAAAGCTGTTTTCGGCTGTTTTTCGGGTGCGATCTGGTGCGGCTGTATGCGGCGCTGTGCAGTGGCTCAATGCTTTATATTTACTGCATTTGTGTTATACTTTTGCCTACTGTATGCGGCTGTATGCGACGTCATGCGCTTGACCTGTGTGCTAGAATAGATAAAGCAAAAACCCGCGGAAATACGCCATCCGCGGGTATTTTGTGCCAATTTATGTGCCAATTTGTACGTTTTCCGCAAAAAGTGCCCGAATAATGTCAGAAAGTGACCGCAGATATGGCCTGCGCCTTGATGTCATCCAGAGCGTGCACGTAGATCTCCATGGTGACCGCGATCGAAGCGTGGCCCATGATCTCCATCAGGACGCGCGGCTGCATATTGGACTCAGCGCACCTGGTCGCGAACGTGTCCCGCAGGGCGTGCGACGTGATCGGCTCGATGCCGGCCAGCTCGCACGTCTTTTTTATTTCCCGGTTGACCTGGTGCGGGATGATCACGGAGCCGGCGGAGTTGGAGAAGATCCTGTCCGTCTTCCAGTCCATCGCGATCCGGAGCTCCTGCGCTCTCCGGATGGCCTGCAGGGCATCCCGGTCGAGCGGCACGATCCGATTGCCGGAGTCACTCTTCGGGCTGTCCCCGATGACGTAGTTCCCGCCGGATCTGGTGAGCGTCCGGGTGCAGTGCAGGCGATCGCCAACGATGTCAGAGTCGATCAGGGTGACAGCCTCCCCGATCCGGAGCCCGGTGTGGAGCATCAGCCGATAGAGATCCCGGAAGGCATCCCCGCGGGCCTCTGCCGCTTGCAGGAAGGCGGTTGTCTCCTCTCTGGTGAGCGCACGGTGGGGCGCGGATTCGACCGGCTTTTTAGGGGCTCTGAGGGCCTTGATCCCGTCCGCGGGGCTCTTCTGGATGAGATCCTCCGCGACCGCAGTTTTGAGGATCGAACGGATCACCGTGATCCCCAGATTGATCGAGGACGGCTGCAGGGACAGCCTCCCGATAAAGTCCCGGATGTGCTGCGGCCGGAGATCCCGGAGCCGCACCTCGCCGATCGGGTCCGCGGTGATGGTCGAGATCCAGCTCGTATACATCGCCACCGTGGAGGCCTTCACGGTGCCCTGTTTGCCGGAGAGCCACCATGCGGCATACTTCCCAAGGGTGACGTCCTTCTGTCTCTGATATGCGCGTTCCTCGATCTCCTGGCGCTTCTGTGCCTCCTTCTGGCGGCACTCGTCGACCGTCTTGCCGTAGACGGCATATCTGCGGCCGTCGATGGTAAACCGGCACTGGTATGTCCCATCCTCGCGTCTGTAAATATTCGCAATTTTCCTTCCCATAGTGTATAATTACCTCGCGCTTGCGTGATGACCTTACAGGTCACCACCTTCTAACCCCTTCGGCCCCGTCCGCCGGAGGGGTTATTTTTGTTTATGCGGATCTGTGTGCTTTTGTCTCTATTTCCTGCACGTCTGTCTTTTCAAAATCCTCACCCTCAATATGCCCAACAGCATGGAGGTAAGATCCGACGCGGGTCTCATAGGTATATCTGGTGTTGACATATACGGTGTAACCGTCAACTCCGGGAGCCACAACCTCCTTCACGCCGATCGGAAGATCGGCAGGATATACATAAATGTCATCTGTCAAAGTTGTCACCTCCTCACCCGTCAGGGTTTGTCTCCTTGAATCCCCGAAGGATCTGAGCGGCAAGGTTCAACTGCTTCGGAGTGCATCCTCTGGCGGCATCGAACAGCATCCGGAGATCCGGATCATCAAAGAGATCCTGCGCGAGCTGGGCGGTCTCCGGGTTCGTGTAATAGTTATTGCCTGTCAGTAGATAATCGACCGTGACTCCGAAATAGTCCGCAATGGCCTTAAGTCGTCCGCTCTGAATCTTCTCGCTGTCAGATTTCGCCAGTGATCCGTTCGCAAACCCTAACGCCTTTTCTAATTGGAACAAGTTTGTGCCGTGCTCCTCGCAGAGCTGTCTGATCCTCTCCAACATAAAATTAGCCTCCGGTCGAAAAAAATAGTTGACTTCAACTAGACCGTGGACTAATATATACCTGTCGGGTGAGTCCGCGGTCTAAATGGTTTCGGCAAAATCATTCTAGCCTACGGGCTAAGATTTCGCAAGGCTCACCTGTCCAAATAATTGTACGGAAAGGAGGAGCTGATGATTTACGACAAAGTTAAGGCCAAAGCGGACGAGATCGGGAAGAGCATCGCGGCCGTTGAGGTGGAGGCAGGGGTGGCAAACGGCACTATCTCCGGATGGAGGCAGGGAAGCCGTCCTTACGCTGACACCCTGCAGAAGGTCGCGGTAGCACTCGGATGTCAGATCACCGACCTGCTGGACGCTGTAGGAGGTGAGCAGTGATGCAACCGAGGTTGATCGACCTCAAGACGCTCCAGTCCTATGTCGGACTCGGAGAGAAAAACGCCGCCCGGTTTGGACGGGAAGCCGGAGCGGTAGTCAGGTACGGGACGAGAGTCCTGTACGACAGAACAGAGATAGACCGTTACATTGACCAGATGAAGGAGGCAAGCGCAAATGGCAGAACTGATTACAGTGTTTGACCGTCCGGTCGTCATGACCGTGAAAGAGACCTGGGATCCGATGGAGATCCGGGAGATGTGCGTGGCGCATGACTGGTATAATGCCGGCACGGTTAAGGACTACAGCAACATGTTTGACATGGTCGAGCACATGATGCCGACTCCGATCAACATGCTCCGGATCGCCCAGGACATCCACAACCACACGACAGGAGAGGATCCGGACGGGTATGCGGTGGACGTGATTTTGTTCACGATCGCGAACGATGTCGTTATGAGGTATTACGAGTTCTGATGAGGAGGTACGTGATGAAAACTATAGCAGTTATCGGCGGAATAATGTTCCTCCTCGGGATCTGCTCCGGGAGCCTTCCCTGGGCGGCGTTCCTGGTGGTCGTGGGAGGATCGATGTGCGCGTTCGGATGTTCATATTGTGAGGAGGTGCAGTGATGTTATCGGATTATGAGTGCTATTTCATCGTCGACAAGCAGCTGGCGGAGGCGCCCCTGCTGGAGGACAAGGACAAGGTTCTGGTCAGGAAGTGGCTGCAGATTTTTGTGGATACAAAGATGAGGGGAGCGTCCCCGGAGGTGCCAGGTGGAAGAGATTATTAAGAAGATCCCGGACGTCAAGATTGCGGCGGATGTGATTGCTGAGCTCCTCCGCGAGCTCGGAGGAGACGGTACAGGCGACAACATCGCCCACGCCTATGTCTATCTCAACGAGGGAGGATTCAGGCTCTCGGCAAACGGGGCGAACGGCACGATCTACTACACCGAAGGTGTGGACGCCCGATTCTCGTATCAGGAACGGGGAGCAAATGATTGAACTGGATTATCACATCATCGGCACCGGATCATCCGGGAACGCCGTCCGGATCGAAAACATCATGTTTGACTGCGGGGTTCCCTTCTCCCATATGAAGGAAGACCTTTACAAGGTCGACACCCTGCTGATCACGCACTCCCACAGTGACCACATCAAGCCGGCCACTCTGGAGAGGATCCGGAAGGAGTTCCCGGGGATCACGGTGTTTGGCAACGCGGACGTCGCGTACCAGTATGACGTCGACATGGTGGTTGGATCCAAGCCGTTCAGCCTCCGGAAGCGAAGGAAGATCATCCCGTTCGACGGGGTGCATGACGTGCCGGTGACCGGGTACATCGTACAAATGAAAGGTCTCAATATTTTGTACATGACGGACACCGCCAGAGTCAATCCGCCCAGTGATCTCTTGCTGGACTACATCTTTTTGGAGTCCAACTTCGACGAGCGGAAGCTCCGGCAGGAGGCCAAGAGGTACAAGAAGCACGGGTACGATCCGTATCTGTCGGTTACCAGACACCTCAGCACCCAGAAGTGCAAGGAATTCTACTATACCCACCGCCGGAACGAAGAATCCAAACTAATCGAATTACATCAATCACAGAGGTTTTACTGATGGAAAACTTAGAAATCATCGAACGAGAAAACGACATAACCTACCAGATCCCACAGGTGAGCTTCCCCGCGTTTGAGGACTACAAGCGGCAGGCCGAGCAGGTCAACGCTTACATCCGCTCTCTGCCGGTGACGCAGGAGAACATCAAGGCCGTCAAGGTCGAACTGGCGAAGGCCCGGAAACTGACCGACCGTCTCAACCGCTCCCGGATCGACATCAAGAAGGCAATCCTGTCCCAGTACACCGTTTTTGAATCCCAGGTAAAGGAGCTGTGCGACATCGTCGGCGAGGCGGATGAGGAGCTCCGGGACAAAGTCCGTCAGCTGGAGGAGCTCGAGCGGAAGTGCAAGATGTCCGAGATCGAGGAGCTGTGGGACAAGAGGGTCGCACAGTACGACCAGATCACCAAGTACTTCCCGTGCGCGCTGGATCTCTGGTTCCAGCCGCAGTTCCTCAACAAGACATACTCCATGAAGCGCATTGAGGACGACATGCGGGACTGGCTCGAGGAGTGCGACAACAACATCCGGGTCGCGTCGAAGATGGGCGAGGACTATCTCTATGAGTACACCGTCACCGGCAATCTGGCCGAGGCTATCGAGCTCGTCCAGAAGAGGGAGCAGTGGGAGTCGGAGCTGGAGGATGAGGATCCCGAGGAGGAGATCCCGGTACAGATCTTTGTGGTCTCCGGGGAGAAGGACATCAAGCTCGCGGAAATGCTGCTGAAGGAAAACAACATTAATTATAAGAAAGGAAATTAAGAATGATTATCAGAAAGAATCTGGAACTTGTGGGTGTGGACTACGAGAGTGACAACAAGAAGGCCGTCATGACATTCCTGGACAAGGAGCTCAGGCAGGTTCGGGTGGTCAACTTCAATAAGCAGGTCTACAAGGACGGCAAGTACGTTGACGATCCGGACAAGGCCGAGAAGGTGGACGGCTGGTGCTCGGATTACTTCGGGCTCCCCTTCGACCGTCTGACCGACGCGATCGGCGTAAAGAAGGACATCTACTGCTATGACCGTTTTAATTCCCTCTGGGAGGTGGAGCAGATCGAGAAGTTCTCCGCGGACATGGTAGGACAGATCTACCAGACCGAGATCTCGGACATCTCCGTCGACGACTACTTCATCCGGATCCGCTACAACATCGAGGGTAAGACCTACGAAAGTAAGATGGGATTCGGGATCTTCATGCAGGACACCCGGGAGTGGTACCAGGATCCGATCAAGAAGGAGGCACAGTTCAAGAAGTTCGAGGAGAAATTCCACGAGCCCGTCAGTAATAAAGACGCCCTGATCGGACATCCGCTGATGGTCGAGGTCAAGTCTGCATTCGGCAACAACTACTACGGCGACATCAAGAAGTTCCCCAACAAGAAGTAAAGGAAGAATATGGACGACTTACTTTTCTACGATATCGAGGTATTTGAGAAGGACGCCCTGGTCGTTTTCATGGATATAAACGGCCAGGAGGTCGCCCACTTCTGGAACAACCCTGAGAGAAGAAATCAGGATGATCCGTCCGGCTTCGAGGGAATTACCGACGTTATCAAAGGTAAGACTCTGGTCGGATACAACAACTACGGATACGACGATTTTATCCTGTCTGCCATGTTGAGCAGCGAGGGAAGTCTGGCGCGGCATCTGAAGGAGCTCAACAACACAATTATCAAGATGAATACGCCTTACAACGGTTACCGTGCAGACTTCAAGTCTCTGGACGCCATGCAGCAGATCGATGTATCACACCCTTCCCTAAAGCAGATCGAGGGGAACATGGGGATGTCCATCGTCGAGAGTTCCGTCGACTTCAACATTACCGAAAGCCTGACTCCGGAGCAACGGGAGGAGACTCTCGAATACTGCCGGCATGATGTCCGGGCAACGATTGAAGTTTACAAGCAGCGCGTGAAGTCATACTTCGAGATCAAGGACGGGCTGATTGCCATGCTGCCCGACGACCTGTCGAAAATTGCTTACAGGTGGAATACGACAACCCTGTCGGCGAACATCCTGCTGGGCAACAAACGTAGCGCGGTATGGCCGACTCACAGGGTGCCGGAAAATCTCTGGCGGAACGTGGAAGGCATCCCTTCCGACGTCTGGGATCTCTGGGAAACCGGGACGACAGACGAGGGAGTCATGAGCAAGGGCAAAAGCAAGACCGTCCGCATCTACGGATGTGATTTTGTTTTCGGCATGGGAGGGCTCCACGGAGCCCCTTCCAAACCGATCCGGTGCGGCAGGGTGAAGCACAAGGACGTCGCGTCGATGTATCCTAGCGCCATTGTCGCGCTGAACGCACTGGGTCAGGCGACAGAGAAGTATGACGGGATGCGCAGGGAGCGCGTTGCCATAAAGAAATCCGATCCGGTTAAGGCTGGAGCTCTCAAACTGATCCTCAATTCGGTGTATGGAAACTTCAAGAATCTGCACTCGGCACTCTACAACCCTAAGGCTTCGGCAACGGTATGCATCTATGGACAGATTGCTTTGTTTTCGCTTTGCAGGGAGCTGTACAAGGCAGGATACAGGATCATCAACGCTAATACCGACGGCGTGGTCTATATAGATGATCCGGAGCTCAATGACGCAGATGAACGGATCTGCTCAAAGTGGGAGGAGGATTTCAAGGGTTATGTCCTCGAGACTGACTACTACGATCAGTGGATCCAGCGCGATGTAAATAACTACATTGCCGTAGAGGAGGACGGCAGCATCACGGTAAAAGGTGGAGACGTCAACAAATACAACACGGATAAGTTCTTTTCCAATAATTCCGCCCGGATCATCCAGATTGCGCTCGTCGAGCATCTGGTGCACGGCACCCAGATCCTCAACGTGTTCGACGATTATCTGGATCGTCCGCTTCTCTGGCAGTTCATCCTCAAGGCCGGAGGGACTTACAAGGGAGTCCAGAACAAGGAAGGCGAATGGCAGAACAAAGTCAACAGGGTGTTTGCCTGTGTTGATGATCCTAAGATCCCATCCACAAAGCTATATAAAGTCCGATGGGACGACGGTCTGGTCAACTTCCCTGACGTTCCGGAGCTCATGTACATCTGGAATGAGGACGTAAAGGATTTCAAGAACTTCAAGGACGTGATCGACCGTGAATATTATCTCCACCTGGTAAATGAAAAACTTAAAGGATGGCCAAAAAATGTATGTTGAATATGTACCAGGTACCAAACACGCAGGATCCCAGGCGGAACGGTCTGAGACCATGGACGCCTTCCAGGACTGCGGGATGCTCATGAACAATGAGGAGGTAGTAATCGACATTGACCATCTCCCGAAGGACGCGATAAAAGCGATGATTGCAGAGTTCGGGCTGAAAACCCGCACCGTCTGGACAACCAGAGGAGTCCATCTGTGGTTTAAAAAGCCCTCGTGGTTTTCCAGACGGAAGGACGGGATCTGCAGACTCGGGTTCGAGATTGAACAGCACACAAACACATCAAATCCCGAAGGGATGACGGTCAAGCAGAACGGCGTCCCGCGACAGATCGACAACATGGACGAGGAAATGTATCTGCCGCAGATCTTCAACGTGGACGTCAGGAACAAAGTCAAATACGCAAATCTGACTTCCCTCCAGGAGGGAGAAGGGAGGAACAAAGCACTATACACCCACCGCCGGATGCTGGAGAAGATCGGCGCGAAAGACGTGGACAGAATTGTTTCCTTCATTAATTATCATGTCTTTTCCGAGCCACTGCCCGACGAGGAGCTGCAGAACATCCTCCGGGACATGCCGCAGGCAGACGATGACACCAAGCAGCAGACGGTTATTGCTGACCAGATCATACAGGACAACCGCTGCGTATCTTACTCCGGCCGAGTCTGGTGGTACAAGGACGGCGAGTACATCTCGGATGAGAAAAACAGCAGGCTGATCCGCCGGATATACGAGCTTTGCGACGGACAGCTGAGCAGGTTTGTCGAGGAAGTTCTGAGACAGATCACCTACAAATCGACGGAAATACCCGACGACGCCGTGTTCCCGATCCGGCTCCGGAACGGGATTATCCGAAACGGCGAGTTCATCCGCATGAAGGATTTCCCGGAATTTACTCCGTATTTTATCGATATCTCATACAAACCGGACGCCGAGCCCGTCCCGATCGTCGATGAATACATTGACAACCTCACAGGCAAGGATCCGACATACAGGGATCTGCTGATGGAGGTAATCGGATACGTCATGATCACGGATCCGGAGAAGATCCGGAGTCTGGGGAAATTCTTCATGTTCAGGGGAGACGGCGCCAACGGTAAAGGGACACTGCTCCAGATCATGAAGAAGATCTATAACTCCCGGAACTGCACAAACCTCTCGATCAAACAGCTCACGGACGAGCGCTACAAAGTCACCATGATAGGGAAGCTGGCCAACCTGGGAGATGATATCGAGCCTGCTGCCATCAACGACGCAGAGCTTAAGATCCTAAAGAACATCTCCACAGCGGACACGATCTCCACGCGGCATATGTATTCGGAGTCGATTTCATCCACTTTCACGATCAAGCTGTATTTCACGACCAATTCGGACATCAAATCCTTCGAAAAGGGATATGCGTATAAGCGCAGGATCGTCTGGCTGCCGATGTTCAACAAGGTCGACAAGCCGGATCCGCAATTTATCTCCAAGATCACCACACAGAAGGCCCTGGAGTATTGGATCCGACTGATCGTGGACGGATACAAGAGGTTATACACAAACCTGGAGTGGACAAAGTGCGAAACTGTCGAGCAGTACAACGCCCAGTATCACGAGAACAACGATGTCTGCCGGCAGTTTGCAAAGGATCTGGATCCGGAGACCGAAATCATCAATAGGACGGTAAGCGAGATGAGTGAGGAGTTCTACAGATGGGATTCCGAAGGGGCGAAGTTCAGCAACAAGAATTTTATCGCGGCCGTCTGGGATCTGTACAAGATCGGCATCGGAGTAGCCAAGGTTGCAGGAAAGAGCAGGAAGGTGTTCATGCGTCAGGAGGACACCAACCAGATGCTGAAACACTGACCGGTTACCAAAAGTTACCAAAAAGTTACCAAATCAAAATGCCTTCAAACCCTTATATTTCCTATATTTCTTTTAAAAAGTTACCAAGTTACCAAGTTACCAAAGAAATATATATTTCTTTTTCACCAAGAAGTTATAACTTTTAGAAATTAAAAAATATATAAATGTTTAAGTCATTTTGGTAACCGCAAAAACACCCGGGAAAGGCGGAAAAACGCGATTCTTTGGTTACCAAAGTTACCAGAATAGGAGGAACATGTCAGATCACAAAATCATTATCACCAACTCCGGCCGCTGGGAGGATCCCGTCTGGCAGATGCGGATCGACCTGGACAACCTCGTGGAGTCGGCAGGGAAGAAGGTTAAGATACACGGATCATACTTCACGGACTACCCGATCTACCGGGCAAAGCGAGTCCTGAAGCTGATCCGGGAGTACGGCACGACGGACGACTGGTGCACGGTGGACGAGGCGCTGAAGAAGCACCCGAGATTATACGGATACTGGAAGGAGCTGATGGCGGAATGAAAATCTACATCTACTATGACGAGGACGACCATCCTGTCGCCGAAGCCTCAACGATGTCAGGACTGGCCCGGAAGATCGGGGTGTCGCCGTCCGCGGTATGTAAAGGGCTGCGGAAAGGGAGCAAGAGGTATTCCGTGGAGGAGGTGGACGATGATGGAGTTTAAGACGAATCCGATCTATCTCAGATCCGACGACCAGAAAGCGAAGTCCGACGCCGGCAAGCCTCAGCTGACGCTGGTGCCCAGACAGATCATCTGGGACATTGCCGAGGTCAGGATGTACGGGAACCAGAAATATCCGGAAGGAGGCCCAGAGAACTGGAGACAGGTGGAAGTGGAACGGTATAAGGATGCCCTGCTTCGGCACCTGCTGAAGTATCTGGATGATCCTCTGTCCGTGGATCCGGAGAGCGGACTGCTCCATCGGAAGCACATGGAGTGCAACATGGCGTTTATTGCGGAATTGGAGAAGGAGCTGACCAATGAGAGCCGATCAAAGTACCCGGGAGATACTTAAACTCATCGAGGACAGTATGCTCGTCGAGCGTAAGAACGCAAACAGCTGCGCGGTGGAAGGCGAGGATCTCTGGGCGATGGTACACACATACGGTGAGGTTCTGCTCGATAAGATCCTGACGAAAATCATGGAAGGGTGGGAAAAGGAAATGCCACATGAGTGTGAAAGTTGTAAATGGTACGAAGAAAACCACAACGGCCCGCACTGCGGAGGATGCACCAGCAACTCCGATCACTGGGAGCCGGCCGATGAGAGCAACGATTAAGATCCCGGTCGACAGACTCCCGGCAGCTCCGGAGCCGACTCTGCCGTGCAGAGATCAGGAGGAAAAGATTTCTTCGTTCGCCATGTCGTGGAGCGAGGAACAGCACCGGAAGCGGGTTGATGCATCGGAGAGGCAGAAGAAATGGAGGCGTAAGCGTGCCAAGGACTGAAGCAATCGACATTATAAAACATTACATTGCATGCAGTTTATGTGTCAGCCACAAGTCGGAGGAGGATCTCTTCCGCCTCCTCAGGTGGCTCGAGGACGGGGGAGGACTGGACGAAGATGACGGAAGATGAGATCCGGGAGTTCTGCAGGGCAGAAATGAAAAAGAAGAATATGACATACCGGCACACTGCGACCGGGCTCTACGTGCACCGGCACACTCTGTCCGGATGGCTTACGGGCAGATCGACGTTTCCGGTCGGCGGTGCTGTGGCATTGCTGGACAAGTTCGGGTACGAGCTGACGATCCGGAAGAAGGGAGGAGTGTGAAGGGCATGACAAACCGTGAGTATATGGTTGCTGTGTTAACGGATCAAGTAGACGATGGCGGTGCATCGTATGAAGCCGTGTTACACTACGACATAAAATGTCCGTACTTTGAAGGAGATCAAAGAGCGCACTGCGATGGGAAGGATGATTCCTTTATCAATCGTGATAACTGCTATTACTGCAAGCACGAATGGATGGAAAGTGAGATGGACGAATGAAGGATGATTTAATCAGCAGACAGGCGGCGATTGATGCGCTGAGATATGCTCAACACAGGTTTACAGTGGCAGACGAAGCAGGTGGAATGGGAACTGTAAAATGGAGCGAGGAT
>Ga0326512_10001732_pt1 | contig 16492 bp, 27 predicted proteins | sample 1_2617_0518_D_FD_203652 | JGI IMG/M metagenome (GOLD analysis project Ga0326512, IMG submission 203652) | Bovine rumen microbial communities from UC Davis, California, United States - 1_2617_0518 | ecosystem: Host-associated > Mammals > Digestive system > Stomach > Rumen | place: USA... | reverse complement strand
GTATGGTATAACCACCTCAAAGGTCTCTGCATTGATGAACCTTGACAGCCCGTAATGCAGTCGCCTTTTGTTTGCGTATGATTACCGTCGCACACCGCATCCAGCTGATGCCGAACAACAAGCAGAAAACCTATTTTCGCAAGGCGATAGGCTGCTGCCGTCTGGCCTACAGCTGGGGACTGGCTGAATGGAAGCGGCGGTACAAAGAGGGCGAGCGGGGACTGAGCGGGCGCAAGCTGCTCAACGACTTCAACGCCATCCGAGGCGAGCAGTTCCCGTTCACCTACGAGGTGACAAAGTACGCCACGGCTCATGCCTTCGGCGATTTGCAGACGGCCTTCAATAACTTCTTCGAGCATCGAGCCAACTACCCTAAGCCGCACAGGAAGAAGGACGGCAAGGGCAGTTTTTATGTCGGTGCCGAGCAAGCCAGACTCTCCGACATACACAAAAGGATGAAGCATCTGAAGAAGGTCGCCCACAATGTCGGCGGCAAGCGCCAATACGTTAACATTCCCAACCTGGGCTATGTGAAGATGTCCGAAAGGATGCGCTTCAGCGGCAAGATTCTTGGCGTGAAGATCTCGCAGGACGGCGAGAGGTTCTTTGCCTCGTTCCAGGTGCAGATAACCGAAGAGGAATACCGCCGCACCCATCCCGAAGCCAGCCGTGAGAAGAATGGAGCCGTAGGCATCGACCTCGGGCTGAATGAGGCGATGATGCTCAGTGACGGCATCGCCGTGAGCAATCCGCGCACCCTGCGCAAACATCAGAGAAAGATAACCAGACTGAGCCGCCAGCTCTCCAAGCGCCAACATGCGAAAACCAAGCAGGAGCGTTTGCAGGGCGTTAAGCGGTCGAACAACTATAAGAAACTCTCCCGCCGTCTCGGCAAGGAGCAGCGACATGTCGCCGCCATCCGCCGTGACTTCACGCAGAAGCTGACAACCATCCTCACCACAACCTACGAGGCCATAGCCATCGAGGACCTGAACGTGAAGGGGATGCAGCGCAGCAGGCTGGCGAAGTCCGTCAGCGATATGGCCTTTGGCGAACTGCGCCGGCAGATAGAGTACAAGGCCACGATGAACGGAGTCCGCGTCGAGGTGGCCGACCGATTCTTTGCCAGCAGCAAAACGTGCCACGTATGCGGCCATAAGCATGATGAACTCACGCTTCGTGACCGTACCTACGTCTGTCCACATTGCGGCACGGTGATTGACCGCGACCTCAATGCCGCTTTGAACCTGCTCAGTCTCATCACCAGCAAAGTAGGGGCAGATTATCCCGAACTTACGCCTGCGGACTTGACGGCTCTGCACTCCCGCTTCACTCTGAACGGGGTTGCAACCAGCAAGGTTGAAACAGGAAGACAACGTAAATTGTAGCATTTTATATCTTTTGCTATGATTTTATAAGTTTGTTAAATCGGAGAAAAATAGTTCCAGTTGTACAGCCGCCGGTTCTCTCTGAATGGGAGCGCCCGGCGCTTGTGTCACGTCTGACGGCGCGCCCTGTATAGCATCCAGCATCCACGGCCACAGGGCGTGGCCATACTGATCGCTAAACAGTTTGTCGCCTGGTCTGTATCCGGCACGCCAGAAGTCGCCAGCCTTCTGCCACACCTCCATGAGGGCAAAGCGGGGCACACCCGGTTGGTATGGGCACACCTTGGCATCGCCTTCCTGCGGCATCGCCATCGTGGCGTCCCACTGTCTTCGCAGCGCGTCCATCGTGGCGCAGCCGTTCGTGTCGGCGTACTTGTCATGTACAGCGGCGATGAACGCCGCAGGGTCGAAGACCTGCACCTGCAGGCTTCGCCAATAGTCGTAGTTGATTATTCCTTTCATAAATCATTCGTCATTCTTCATTCGTCACTCTTAATTCCCCAACGCTCCCCTTCAGGGGGCTCGGGGGCTCCAACGCTCCCCTTCAGGGGGCTCGGGGGCCTTTCATTCGTCATTCATCAGGATTTCCAGCCCGTTCCGTCGGGCTTTCTCATAGTACTGCCGACGCACCGCCTCCGTGGGCAGGTACGCCAATGTGCGCCGCTCCCGTCCGTCTGCTGCTCGCAGGGTCAGGGCGTAAACGTTAGTTAATGGCGCTGTATCTCTCATCGTCTGGCCAGAAATAATAGTTGTAACCTTCACCTGCATAAACGCAGCAGCGGCAACTCCTTTCGGAATTGCCGCCACCAGCGTAGTTTGAAAAGGTGCTATAGTGTAAACGTGAAACGTGTTCCTCCGTCAGGCTTACGTTCCAGGAGAAACCGGCCCATACTGATGACATCCATGCCTATCAGCACGTCCGTAGATGGAAGATCCTGCACCGCCATATAGAGAGGACCTAACACAATACCGTTTGGAAAACGCAACCAAGCAATCGTTAGCCATGACATCTGTCTGCCGCCAAGGCCGTTCAGATTTATGTTGCCTACAGGCTTCAGATTCAGCTTAGCTGCAACGGCAGGGGTAATCACTGTGGTGGACGTTCCCGTATCCCACGTCCCACGGACCTTCGTGCCTGTAAGTTTTTTATTGCCAGTTAAAGAGCCTTGGTTTGATTTCTGCTCCGTCATAGTTACAGTCTTCAATGTGTACATACCCGACCGTGCCATCAGTAGGCATGGCCATAGTTCCGGGGTTAATTATTCTTTCCATAATTCTCGTACTTTAGAAGTTTCGCGATGCAAATTACGGACAATTTTTCATTTCCGCCAAATTTTGCAGCAAAAAATCTCAATTCCCATCATCAGATACTTTGTTGATACTGAATCAGGCCGTAGAAGTCATCGGGCAGCTCGATACCCTTGTCGCTCAGCTTCCTCCCGATGTTATCGAGGATATAGAGGCTGAAGCGTCCAGCACAATAAGTGATGAAGAGGTCATACTCGCCTCGCCACGGCTTGAATCCAAGTTCTCCCAGCATCGGGGAGAATCTGATTATCTTCCCGTCCTTGAATGCTACCAGCGAGAACACCGCCCGCTCGTTCTTCGACGCGCTATCAATGATGATCAGCAGCGTCTTCTGGCGCAGCGCCTCGAAGAAGTCCTGCACCATCTTGTCGAATCTTTCCTTTTCCATAGTCGTAATCGTTTTTGTATTCAACCGTCTTTTCCAAAGCATCACTTCTCGTTCATCCCGTCGTAGCACTCCAGAGCACGGGCCGCGAGCTTGTCGCGGTTCGTGTCCGAGAGCATCATGTAGAAGAGTTCAGCGGCTCCGCGAGGGCCGTGCATCGTGTCGTATGCCTCGCACCACTTACTCCAGAAGTGCGGGTAGTAGTCGTCCTTGAACACCACCTTGCACTCCTCTTCACTCCAGCGGTTCCACATATAGTAGAAGAAGCTGGTCACGTCGTTCTTGGACGGCTTCTTTGTATCCAAATCAGCACGTATCTTGCGGATAGCGTCGCTAAACTCGTCCAGTGTGACATCTCCGTGGTCGTAGTAGTGGTGGAAGTAGGACATCTCAAAGGCCAGCTCGTAAGTATTGATGAGTTTGCCGGCATCCATAGCCATCACGTCGAGAGGCCACGCCTTAGTCATCATCTTGTCAGAAAGCCATCCGTCCCAGTCCTCGTGCCAGAACTGCTTCATGTCCACACGTCGCCTGTTTCATACTCGAACACGTAGGTCTCGCCCTCGGCGACAACCTTCACAATGTAATTTGCAGTTGTAATCATAGTCGTAAAGTTTAAGTATTCAAGAGTTCAAAAGTTCAAAAGTTCAAGCCCGCAGGGCTGTTTAATTTTTGAATTGAATTTGACTTCCAGTCGAGCCTGCTCACACTCGGCATAGTTCAAGCGAGCTTGGCTCTGCCCTCGCTTAATCGCAGCCTTCCGGCACAGCGTGCCGTTTAATTTCGAGGCCGCAGGCCGACCCGAATAATTCTCCCGCCCCTCGGGGGCTTTCAACGCTCCCCTTTAGGGGGCTCGGGGGCTTCATCCTTCATCAGCCCCTCAATCCACGCCGTGATGCTCTTGAGTGTTTCCTCTGGAGCATCGGCGAGTTCAAGGTCGAAGCTGTCATCGGTCTCATCGACCTTCTCATCCTTACACCGCAGGGTGACGGCGCAGGGTTCGCGGTCGGGGTCATAGCTAATGCAGTACACCTCCTGACGGGCTGGCATACCGGCCACGTGTGTCTGGTCCTTGAATGTCAGGTGCTCGCATTTCGGCAGGCCGTCGTCGAAGAGGTCATAGAGGTCGATACTCACGCCCGCCTCGCCGTACTCATGCACCCAGAGACGGTTGTGTTTCCCGAAGCCGTCATCCTCCTCGGGCGGTATGAACAGTCCCCTCTTGTAGTAGGCCATGGCGATGGTCGCCATCAGGTCGGTCAGATGCTTGATTGTTTTTTGAGTTGCCATAATCTCAGTAGATTTTAATAGTTCAAGAAGTTCAAGAGTTCAATGATTCAAAGTTTTTGTGGACCGCTCATACGAGCGGGAAATTATTCAAAAGCGCAGCGGTCCAAAGCTCACCTTAACACGGGATCGCATTCTCGCGGAACTCCTGCAGGAGTCCGAAGCGCTTGCCCAGTTTGTGGAAGCGGTTGCCCGCCTCTTCGAGGTCGCTGTAGTACATGGCGCCTTTTGCTGCCTCATTCTGCCAGTCCATTGCTGCCTGGCGCGCAGCCTCCTTGCTGCGCTGATAAGTCTTTGCCATAGTCGTTCTTGCATTTATTGGTTAATACCGCAGTTCTCGACGTTCTCGATACTGATTCCGTTCTCGACAGTGTGGTTGTGGTAGCCTGCTCGCTCCACCACCAAGTCGGCAGCCATGGCAGCCACCTCGTTCTTGTCGTAGCGTCCGTCATCATCATAGTCGATGCGAATCGTCACATACGTTGTCCTACTCATAGTCGCTCAATTTTGAATTTCACATTCCGTTATCGTTAGCTCGATATGGTCGGTGTTGTAGTAGCCGTCCTCAAAGGCACGGTATAGGTTAGGCTCGTTACATTCCACTTTCCATCCCTTATTCTCCACATATTCATTGATGCTCTCATCCTCGCCACCGTCGGTAAGCCAGTCCTGCAGGTGTTTCTGCGCTGCTTCCTCCGTAGCAAACGTCCTGACGATGATGTCTTCCACCTCGCCGTCCCAAGCCTGCTCAGCCGTAAACACCCACACCTTTTTATTCTTTGCCATAGTCGATAGATTTTTTTAGATTTTGAATAAGATTTTAGCGCCGCATGGCGCAGAGATTTTGAGCCGTAGGCGACCCTACTCATCCTCCTTAAACCAGAAGCGGAACAGGACGTTATGGATAGACCGCGAATCGGTCGTCACCATCACGTTACTGTTCTCGTCAGTGTTCATCTGCTCCATCCACTCCTTCAGTCGCAGCGTAGCCCCCTGCTCCGGGTTGTCGAAGTGGCAGTGCAGGTAGTTGTCGCTACTGTTGTACTCCACCTCCAGCACCATGTCGTCGCGGAACCCCACATAGCGGTGCGTGCGCTTCCTAATGCGCTCCACACACTCGCCGAAATTGTAGATGTCCGTCTCGATAAAGTCCGTTGTCACATTCTTCTCGTCCAGCGGTGCCGGTATCAGTTTCTTTTCTTTTGCCATAGTCGCTTTGGTTTTAGTTGTTTTTACTTTACCACTTCCACTTCGTCCCAGAATAGAGAATTTCCGTTGAACTCTGTATCATAGCCTTCTGTGAGTGCCGTCACAGCCTTTCTGATTTCGTCCTCATAGCAGAAGTAATCATCGTCCTCGTCAGCGTAACGTTCATCGAAGTAGTCGCGCAGCACCTTCTCAATCGTCTCCGGCTTGCGTGCCTTCCAGTCGGCATCCGTCATGGCTACGACACTTGTCTTCGTGTTGTCGTACTCGTCCACTTCATAGAGCACCATAACCTTCTCCGACTCGTCCTCGATGCCCAACAGCTCGGCCATTCGCTCCCACACAAACATACGGGTGGCCCACACGGTGTCGTCCTCCCATTGCCAGCCGTAGCCCAGCTCATTGCAGAAACCCTCGAACTTGAAGCGGTCGCCCTCCAGCGTCACCTTCTCAATGCGGTAGTCGTTCATGTCGTACTTGCCGATGAACACGCAGTAGGGGCAGTCCTGGTCTTTATAGTCCAGATAGTCCGTGTCGTCGTTCTCGTCCTCGTCAGGCTCGCGCTTGTTCTCCTTGCACCATTCAGCGTATGCCATACAGGTTGCCAACTCCTTGATGCCACGCTCCTGCATGGTCTTGATAATGTGTTCACGGCTTGCTCTTACAATGCCGTAGATGTCTGTAATCTTTGCCATAGTCTTCAGATTTTGTTTAATTTTGAATCAGATTTCCGGCGTTAGCCGTTTAATTTCCCTGCGCAGCAGGCCCTACTCACGTCCCCGGCTCTGGGAATGTCATGGAGTAGAACGCCACGGCGCACTCGCTCTTTCCCGACCACACCTCATGACCGTTCCATGACACACGCTGGAGTTTTGTCAGGTTGATGTCGCAGACCGTATAGTCATCATAGGTACAGTCGATGTCGTACACATCCTCGTCGTTATAGGCGTAGCAGGCATAGTCCGTCTGCACGAATCCCACATTCGCCTCGCGGCATTTCTTGATTGCCGCTTCCAGTTCCTCCACAGCTAACTTCTGCTCGTCTGTCAGCGCCAGCTTCTCGTAGGGAGTCATACTTCCATACTTCTCCACCAGTCTTTTTACATTCTCGTCCATATTCGTAAGTAAAGTTCAAAAGTTCAAAAGTTCAAAAGTTCAAAAGTTCAAAAGTTCAATTTTTACTCCCTACGCTCCCCTTTAGGGGGCTCGGGGGCCTTCAACGCTCCCATTTAGGGGGGCTCGGGGGCTTTCACGCCGCCAGCAGCACCTTGCGCAGCAGCTCCGCGAACGTCGGCTGAGGGGCTGATGGCTGATGGCTGATGTGCGATGGCTGAGGGGAAGCGGCCTTAGCGGCCTTTTTCGTCGCCCTCTTCTTAGGCGCAGGCTGCACCCACGGCTCCAGCCGTTCAGCTGCATGATATTCCGTCTTCCATCTCCCCACCCGCAGCGCCAACTCCCAACAGATATGCTTGGCGTCCGGCGTTACACTACCTCTCAAACCCTCCACAAACAGCTTGCCTCGATATTTCTTCATGGTGTTCTCCTGGTTCTTGAACTGCACATAGCGGCCCACCTTGCCGTACTTCGGCGCAGGGTTCGCCGCCAGCAGTTCCTTAAACCATTGCAGCAGCACCTTTACATACCCATCGTCCACCTGTCGCCAAACCTCCGGCGCCTCGCTGAAGTCTCCGATGTCAAACGCCACCGGGTAGCTACCCTCGCGGCCATAGTCCTTCCACAGCTTCTTCGTCATCGCCATCTTGGCCATCTCCTCCATGTCATAGCCACTCTGTTTGCCCACCACCTTCGCAGCCGTCAGCACAGCCAGCGCAGGACCGCGCATCCCGTCGCTCGTCAGGCTCTGCGAGATACGCCCCAGGGCCTCGAACTTCTCGGCGATGCGGCGTTCATCCTCGGCATACGACGGCATGTGCTTGTGATAGCCGCGATGGCGCTTATAAGCCTTGAACTCCACGCCCTGCGGCTGGGTCTTTCCCTCACAGCCGAAGCGGTGCGCCTGCTTCGCCGTGATACCGGCGACGCCCTCCCACTCCGCCATCGTCTTGAACACATCATCGGCAGGGAAGGACAACTTCAGCGTGCCAGCCTCGATGCCAATAGACGCATACTCCTCGTAGTCCTGATTCGTGAAAGGAACCATCATCTGCACACCATACTGCGTCTGTGCAGCCAGCTCCGAAGCCGTATAGCTGCCCTCGAACGTCGTGCCCAGGTCCAGCACATCCTGTGCCGCCACAATCATCATCTCATAGACCACAGCATCCAGACCCTTCTTTGCCAACACGTCCTTGTTCTGGCCGGCATCCGTCAGCACATACGTCAGCGAGGCACCGCCCGACTTGCCGAAGCCGTTAATGTACTTGTCATAGTCCCGTGTGCGGCTCACCACACACCCGCTCTCGGTCGTCATCGTCTGATCAACCAGTTGCAATTTCTTTTCCATAGTCGTAAGTGATTTAGTTTCCGCTCGGCGCCTTGCGACGCTTCACGCTTGAAGAAGTTTCAGGTTTCAAGTTTTACGCTCTGCGCAGCATCCCCAGATGGCAGATGCGCAGTGGTTCTGCCGTGTCCGATTCCATATCAAACACCTCGATATTGCCAAGCAAGTTATATTGCACGCGCTTGGCCGGCGTGCCACAGATGACCACAGCTCCCGTGGCCAGCGCCGTCAATAGTTCAGTGTAGTCCATATTGTGTAAGGGTTTATGAGTTCAAAAGTTCAAAAGTTCAAGAGTTCAAGTTTCTCGCCGCAGGCGACCCAATAATTAAGGTCTGCCGCGCTTCACAGCGCAGCAGACCCATCACTCAAAACTTTATAATTATGATGAAACATAATTCGCTTCGCTCGATGTCCGATGGCTGAAGGCTGATGTCTGACATCTTACCTCGTGCATCATACATCGCAGTTAGCTCCCACGGTCGCATCAAAGCATAGGTCAAAGCCCCGTGGGTCAGGTCGTTCACTTGTTTAGTTCCAAAACCTGATAGACACTATCATACACCATGTCGATGCCGGCGCAGGGCTTTATTTTCTCGTAGTCCGTGGCCTTGATGTCCGTATAGGCGTCGCCGATGTCGCCGTTCTCGTTCTGCGCCGCCAGCACCTCGCTGTCGATGTCCCAGTTCACGTCCAGCACCAGCTTCCCGTTCTCCACATACACCTTCAGCACCTCCGCCGAAATATAGTCGTCCCAGTCGAAGTCCGGCACGCCGATGATGTAAGCATGGTCGGCGCTGCTGCCAGCCAGATCCACCTCGTCCACCCCATGCTCCAGCATCATGTTCACAATCTCCTGCACAATCCTCTCGTGCAGCGCCTTAATCTCGCGGTTGAAATCTCTGTAATTCATAGTCGTTCAATTCGTTTAATTCGTTGTTTCACTCTTTTCGATCGCCTCGATGATGTAATAGAGACCTGCCAGCGTCAATGTGCAAACATTGTCGTGGTCGGGCTCAGAATCGTCGCTATAGCAGATGCCAGGGTTTGTGAACATATAGTATTTCAGACTTTCGTTGCCCTCTGCATCCCGCACAATATACAGTGCCCAGATAGCATAATGTTCAAAGCCAGCCCATGCAGCGTTTCTGTAGTCGTCTTCTTCGCACTGGTCATGAATGTCGTCATCGTTCACTTTAAGCTGCACGGCGAAGAAGCAACCGGGGTCCGACACATCAAGAAGCCGCACCACCTTGCCGCCCTCCTCCTCGTCGTCGATGCCGAACTCATCGCGGTAGTAGTCCGGCAGCGGCTCCGTCGTATAGTCCTCGCCGTGCTCCCTCACATAGTCCATGATGGCCTGCACCAGCACACTCCGTGCTTCGCCGACCTTCTCTAATAGCTGTTTCATAGTTTTGTTTAATTTGTTTTTAATACGTCATTTCACATAGTCTCGTTTCGGGGAAGCACCAGAACAGCGACTGGAAGAAATACTCCACACTGATAGTGTCGCCGTCCTCGTCCACCTCGTCCTTTACCAGTTCCTCCAACTGACGGCGGGTATATCCACCCACCGCATTAGCAGGATAGAAGCGCTCACCGTCAATCATCGTAGGCTCCACGTCGTCGAAGGCATGCTCAGGAATGTAGCATACCTCATCGGGCTGCTCGGCAAAAGCATGCTCATCCTTGAACACCCAGCCGTACTCCATGCCGTCAGAGCAACAGCCCTGACTGTAGTACACCTCGCCGTCAACTGTGCGCCGTTCTCCGTAAGTCCGATAGTTCTTTGCCATAGTCGCTCAGTCTATAAAGTCCGTGAACTCCGTTACTCTCGTGCCGCTGTCCAGGTCCAGGAAAGGTTTCTTTGAACAGCGATAGCCCAGCCATGTCCTGTACTCATAGATGCGGAACATATAGTAGCCTGCGTCCTGCAGTGCCTTGAACGCCGCCTGCATCTCCGAGCCGTGGATGCGGGTGTTCTCATAGCCCTCTTCGTGGGCAGAATCGTAGCGGCACAATCCGTTCCAGCGCTTCGTGCCCTCCTTCCTGCGCAGCCAGATGTTCGGCGAGCGATAGCATCCGTCGGGCTTCGGGTGAAACACGCGGCCACAGCCATCATTGTCCAACATATAGTCGCAGATAACCTGCACCACTTCCTGCCGCACCTCTGTCGGCTGCACATAATCATTCTTTGGGATGTTGATTGTAATTTCCATAGTCGTTTTTGATTTTTGTTTAATTTTTGAATTGAATTTGACTTTCAGCCGAGCCTGCTCACACTCGGCATAGTTCAAGCGAGCTTGGCTCTGCCCTCGCTTAATCGCAGCCTTCCGGCACTTGTGCCGTTTAATTTCCCGCGAAGCGGTCAAGAATAATTTTCAATTTTCAATTTTCACTCCCTACGCTCCCCTTTAGGGGGATCGGGGGCATTACGCTCCCCTTTAGGGGGTTCGGGGGCTTCATTACGCCGCCATGAGCTCGTTCACCTGCTCCATAGCCTTGGCGTCGCCCTCCTTGATGCGGCGCAGCAGCTCAGCCACCTCCGAGGCCGTATAGGTCTTCTCTTCACTCCCCTCGCCCTTTGGAGAGGGGTCGGGGGTGAGGTTCCCCTTCTTCTTCGCAGCCCACTCCGCTTTCTTGGCTTCCCAGCGGGCCTTGCCCTCGGCCTGCGCCTGCTCATAGATAGTCTGACAGGCGGCCTGCGCCTCTGCTATCTGCTTCGCGTCGCCGCTGTTGTAGGCATCGCACAGCTGCTGCGCGGCCTGCATATACTTGGTGCCGAACATCAGCAGATAGACCTTCTCGCCGCTGATATCCTTGCGGTACGACGCGCTCGCCCACTTCACACCGCTCTCCTTGACGGCCTTCCAGTGCGGGTCATCCTCGCCCGTGAAGCCGATAATCTGCGGCGCCGTGCCACCCTTCTTCGTGGTATAGGTAATGACGCTGAACTGTGCAGCACTCTTGTTAACACTCTCGTTCTTTGTTGATTTCTTTGTAGCCATAGTTGTTTCCTCCTTTTGGTTTTGGTTTTGGTTAGGGTTAGGGTTCTTCAAGTGTGAAGCGTCGCAAGGCGCCGAGCGAGGGGTTTGGTTGGTGTCCCCATAGAAGTCCATCATCTCGAAGCACCACTCCGCCATCGTCTCTGCGTCGATGAAGTTGAAGAAAGTCTTCTTGCGCTCATAGGCAAAGGACAGGTCGGTGTACCCGATGCCCACTTCCTCCGCCACCAGCTTCAAGTCGTCCTCCGTCCACTGATAGCGGTTCTCCCAGCAGCAGCCCTCGCAGGCAGGCACAGCCTTCAGCACCGCCGCCGTCAGCCGCTCCTTCGTCTCGTCGCTCCACTCGCGCTTTACGTCCACGCCATAGTGACCGCTCGCCGCATACTTCTCGGCGAAGTCCGTGAACTCCTCGCGGTGGTACTCCGTGCAGTCGTCCATGCGGTACTCCTCCCAGTACTCCGAGAACAGCTCGTAGTCCGTCCGTTGCAGGAAGTCGTCCATCTTCGGGCCGTCGATGTATGTCAGGTCGTAGCCGCTGCAATAGCGGTGCGCTTTCGTGGCCTTGCACTTCAGACCCGGGTATATCGTCGTGGCCATAGCTATCACGTTGCGCTTCTGTGCAGCCGTCAGCGCAGCCTCCTTCGCACGGCTCACCTTGCCCGCCGCCTTGTACTCAGCACTGCGATAGCCATGAGCCTTCGACGCCTCATTCTCCATGCGGCGCGCCTCGCCCACGGCATCGTATAGCGGACGGATGTCCTCCATCTTGCCCTCGTACTTTTTGCACTTGGCCAGATACTCCGCGAACCTCGCGGCCTTCTCCTCGGCCTCCTGACGCGCCCGCTCTGCCAGATATGCTTCCCGCTTCGCCTGCGCCTCGGCAATCTCCTGGGCATACATCTCGCGGAAGTTACGCGGCAGGATGACATAGCGGGCATAGTCGTAGCCCTCCGAGTCGATGAGATACCACCTTCCCGTCGCCTTGCACACCACGGCAGCCGTCATGACATACCAATAGCGGTACTCGTCATTCGGATCCTGCAGGTCCGGGTCGTCACACCTTCCGCCACCTGCGAAGTCCTCGCCCTTCTCGCGCGCCTCCATCACCAGTCGCGATGCCGTAGCGTTGTCGGCGAACTCCTCGGCACTCACCTCGAACACCTCGCACACCTTATACAGCGGTTCGCGCTTCGAGCTGTGCAGTTGGTCGAGTTCGCGCTCATCGCTCACCTCGTCCGTTTGCACCGCCTCCCCGAACCATTCCGGATTGCTCGCATAGGCATCAAACTCATCGCTGATACCGTTGCAGTCCTTCAGGCCCGAGTGTACGCCATAGACAAATGCTCCAGCCTTCGGAGCCGCACAGCCCTGCTGCTCATGCAAACGTGCCTCCTGCACATAGGTCGCATGGTGGCTCTTAGCATACAACGCCTCGAACTCCTGCACACGCAGCCGTGCCAACTGCTCAGCCTGCGTCAAAGTGTCAAGCCCGAACTTGCGGATATAGGCCATACGAGTGAGTGGCGACAGCACACTGCCGTCCCACCCATAGCTCACCGAGGTGTCGCCCTCTTCCAGATACTCCGCCCGCAGCGCAGCGTCCATGAACACCTGCATCAGGCGCTCCACCAGCTTCGCCATCGTCACGCGCGTCTTGCCAATAGGCTCGCCCATGTTCCTCGGCTTCGCGGCAGCTTCGCCCGTGGGCAGCTTCAGGGAAAGCTCGTCATATTCAGCCTTCATGGCCTTGAACTCCTCCGTGTCGCCCCCATGGTCGGGGTGCATACGCAGACAGAAACTGCGGTAAGCCAACTTCAGCTCATCCGCAGTAGTTACACCGATAAAATACCTCATAGTCGTTTCGATTTTTGGCGCCCTCTAATTGTCGTTATAACGTAATGTTGTTATGTCGATATTTCGAGGGCGCCTAAGTTAAATTACGCCGATTTGCGAAAGGAACTCTTCTTGCCGATATTCCATCCGCGCTCCTTAGCCACCGTCTGATTGAACTTCCACCACACCTGCTCGTCCAGGAACTCGAAGTGCATAGTACCCTTCTTGAAACCCTTGCAGCGGAAGAAACCCCACTCAAACCATGTGCCCCAGTCCGGTCGCGCCTCATGCACCTTAGTCCACAGGCTCCCCATCTCGTCGTAGTTCTTGCCCGTCAGGTAGCACAGCGCCTTGCAGATATCCTCCAGCTTGTCGCGGTTGCTCGAATAGTGCAGATCCACATACGGGTGAGGGTATCGGCCGTCGTAGTTGCACATATAGTCCACGATGAACTTGCGGTTCACCATATAGTTCGCGTTCGTCTTCCACGTCTCCCCTGCCGTGCTGTTCTCGGCAGATAGCGAGCAAATCAAGTCAAACGCTTCCTCGATAGCCTTCTGCATACGCTGGCCGTTGGTCTGGATGACCACGTTCAGCACCTTGTAGATGTTCGCCATCGTAAACGGGCGGCTCGCGTTGTTCTCCACATAGCGGTTGATGTCCTCGCGCAGCTTCGTCGTCGCATACTTCTCCATGTTCATCTTGCGGAAGATGACCTTCCAATAGTACTTCTGCAACTCCTTGCGGTACTCAGCGTGCGTCACAGGACCCGTGCGCTGGTTGTCGCGGTTCGTGCGATGCGCCTCGAACACGATAGGCAGCGGACTCGTACACCGTTCCCATCCACTCGGCAGCCCGTCCGTGGGGAAGCATGCCACCTCGTTGATAGCATGAGCCGTCGCGATAGCATTGTCAAACAAGCGCACCGCCTCGCGATAGCGGTTCACGAGGTCGCGGATGAAGTTATACTGCACCAGACCCTCCGCCGTGTTCGCGTCCATGGCGTCAGCGTCCATGCAGTCCATAGCGATGCCGTCGAACTCACTTGCACCCTCTCCGTGCTTGAACAGTTTGATAAGCTCCACCTCCACCTGCGTCATGCGCTCCGCATTCGTGAAGCAGCGGCCCAGGCTCTCGCGATAGCCGTTGTCCGTAATCACCTCGTCCAGCACCTTCGTCTGTGTAGTCCGATAGCTGCCGAAGTTCCCGTGGTTGCACAGCGCCACGATCGTGCAGCCCGCAGGGGCGATGTCCCAGGCGTGCTGGATATGCTCCACGCCCTTACTGAAAGGCGGGTTCATCACAATCATCTGCACATGGCTCACCTCCTCGGCCGTCACCTTCAGGAAGTCATAGCCCACCATGCGGCACTTGCCAGCCAATAGGCGCTGGCAATACACATCCGTCTCGCAGGCGATAACCTCTCTCGCGCCAGCCTTCAGCAGCCAGTCCACGATGTCACCCTTTCCTGCACTCGGTTCCATGACCACCTTTCCGGCCACGTCCTCGTCCATCATCATACGCTCTATGACCTCCACGGGTGTAGGATAGAAGTCAGCGTTGTAGTCAAACATGTTCATAATTGTAAAGTTTTGAGTTCAAAAGTTTAATAGTTCAATAGTTCAAAAGTTCAAGAGTTCAAGGGCTACGCCGCCACCTTCTCCGCATACATCGTCAGGCGATAGCGCCACGGCTGCTTGCCCTTCTCCTCGATGAGCCACTCACGGCTGCATATAGACGACTCGCGGTCGTTGAAAGCCTGCTCCACAGAGCGGCGCAGCAAGCGGTGTGTAGGCTTAGCATCGGGGTAAGCCTGCTTCACCTCTTCCGACATTTCCTGCAGAACAGCGAACACCTTGTCCTCTTCCGCATAACTCGGAAAGCGGTTCATAGGAATCCACGCCGTGCAGCCCTGCGGCATCGTATAGGTGGCTATGAAGAAGCGCGTCTGCTGCTCCATCTTCACCCTCGCGTCGATATAGTCCATTGCCTCCTGCATCGTGGCGTGCATCTTCACGATAGCGTTGCCGTCGCCGTCACACATCCACTTGCATTCCAAGTCGTCGGTGAACACGCCACCGCGACAGTAGTCTCGAATCTCGATACCCTTGTAGATAGTCGTTGCCATAGTCAGTCAATCCAAAATGGTTCAATGATAGATTCGTAGTAAGCAATGTGTGCAGCTTCCTCCGCAGCCTCGCGCTCCACTTCATCGGCGATAGCGTTGGCGGCGGCTTCCGCCTCCTTCAGTACCTCTTCGGGCTTGTCATAGAAGCCCCAGCATGAATCCACCACACACCCATCCTCGTCCAGTACCTCGTAGCCGTACACGCAGCCCTGATAGTAGCAGTCCCAATCCTCCACCTCACCCTCCAGACACTTCATCACCTTCTCGAAGTTGTCGGGGTTCGTGAGGTCTCCGAACTCCTTTGCCGCTTTGTCCTTATGCACAGCCATCACACCGAATAGCCGCTCATCCCAACCACACGTGCGGGGGCCGGTAGCATGATGCAGTGCGATTCCGCCGTGCTCATAGGCATAGATTCGCACAAACAGATAGTTTGGGTCTATCTGCATCTCGCTGTCCCGCACACCCGTCTCCACCATGATTTCGTCCATAGTGTGACCCTGTGGGTTATAGTTCCGCGAGTTGGAGTAGATAGTGCCCACGTTGTCCCAGTCGTCGGGCGACATAGGGTCGTCGTCGTGCAACACCTTGCAGGTATAGCCACGCACCACACTCTTCAAAATAGCATTGTCTTTCATAACGCTCTCACATTAAAATTTCGGGGTTCTTGTAGAAATAGTTTCGTAGGCTTACAGCCCTGCGGATAGTCGGAGCGTGTCCCACCATCTTCGAGCCATAGTAGATGCAGTGCTCCATAGTGGGCTGCCCACAATACAGATACACGATGTGGAACACCTCTCGCGCTCTGCACTTGCACTTGCGATAGTCGCCAATCTGCTTGCAGTCCCACTGACTGAGCCTGCCGCGAATAATAGTTGCCATAGTTCATGCTGCATCTTCGCCAAACCATTTGCGGCTGAAGTCCGCATAGTCCTGGCAGTTAAACACAATACCCATACACTTGCGTCCCTGGGCTGCAATCTGCTCGCGCTTCTGCAGGAACTCCTCCTCCGTCATAGGGTCGAACGGAGTAATAACATAATACGTCATAGTTCAGTCCTCCATGATTTAAGCGGCCAGATGCAGGCCGAATGAGTGGTTGTAATAGACGGGATAGCCGTAGTAGCGGGTCGCACGTTTCCACTTGCGCATACCCACTCCACGCATGATGAGTATGGACTGCAGCACGCGCTCGTCGCGCTTCGTCCATAGCGCAGAGTTCACGAGGATAGTCCGCTTCTCGGGATAAATAGTGATAGCGTCCAGGCGTCCCATGCCACGGTTCCAAATCTTCTCCAGCGTCAGCTTCGTGTCATACCAGCGGTCATAGCAGTACATCCGCGATGCCTTCTTGAAGAGGCGCAGACAATTCTCTGCCCTCTCCTTGTTCGTGATAGTTGCCATAGTCGTAAGTAAAGTTTAAGAGTTTAAGAGTTCAAGAGTTCAATTTTTTACTCCCTACGCTCCCCTTTAGGGGGCTCGGGGGCCTTCAAC
>Ga0326512_10001731_pt1 | contig 16501 bp, 11 predicted proteins | sample 1_2617_0518_D_FD_203652 | JGI IMG/M metagenome (GOLD analysis project Ga0326512, IMG submission 203652) | Bovine rumen microbial communities from UC Davis, California, United States - 1_2617_0518 | ecosystem: Host-associated > Mammals > Digestive system > Stomach > Rumen | place: USA... | reverse complement strand
TTCCTCCCTTCCGCTGGCCCTGTTGTAGGCATCGATGATTGACGAGTAGTAGACGGGCCTGCCGCTGCTGCCTTTCAGCACGCTGCTCTGCAGCCATATTTGATAGGCCCCCGACAATACGGGCACGTCGTTGAGCAGCACCGTGTCCGAACCCAGGTAGGTGAAGATGAGGATGCCGTTGGTGGGGTCGAGCAGGGTCTTCAGCGTACCCTCGAATCCGTCCAACTGGTGCATCATGACCTGCTCCGTGGGCTTGTTGGTTACGAAGTCCAGATAGATGTTGTATTGCTCGTCAGGGATATTGAACTGTTCGGCCATCGTCTTGAACATCACTTCGGAGTGCTCGCCGGCACCGCCGCAGAACTCCATGAGTCGCAGCAGCAGCATTGATTCCTCGATGGCCTGTATCTTGCCGTGCAGTGCCGAGCAGATGCCCTTTGCCGTCTCCTGAGTGTCCAGGTCGTCGGTCATCTCATAGGCGCCGCGCATGTCGCTGTAGAGGTCGATATAAAGGTCGATATTCCGGATGCCGAAATGACGACGAAGATAGTTTACGAGCATGTTTTTTGCCCGTGTCTCATCTACCTGTTCCACCTTTCCAAACAGGGCAAACAAGCTGATGAAGCTGGATAAAATGATGTCAGTCATCTTTCTCTAATTCATGAGTCTACGGCATTGGCATACCTCGACATCTATACAATTTATCTGCAAAATTAGGAAAAATCTTAGACTACGGCCTATTATGGGGGTTAAATAACGTTAAATAGGATGCGAATCGTCTCCAGTGCTCTCTTTTTTTTCGCTTTACCCTTTCCATATTTGTCTTATTTTTGTACCTTTGCATCATCTCAATCAAAACATTAGGATAGAAATGGTTCGTAAAATATTCCTTGCCTTGGCTCTGGCCGCTTCCGCACAGGTGGCAGTCTGGGCTGATGGTCACACCGAGTTTCTTGGTGTTTCCTTAGGTTCACAACCCTCCCAGCTGATTGCCGACTTGCAGGCCAAGGGGCTCCGGCAGACCGACAGTCGTGTCATGACGGGCCGGCTGGCCGGACTGGATGTGCAGCTGCTCATGAACTTCAACAAGGATACCTCTTCCGTCAACAATCTGAAGCTCACCACGCGCCATCTCTCCGGGCGCGACCAGCGTGCCGACTATGCAGCGCTGATGAAGTGGATGCGCCATCACTATGGTGCTCCCACGTGGGAGTCTACGGTGCGTGGTCATGCCTTTGCACGCTGGTATGTAGGCTTCGACCGCGACATCGTCATGATTGCCTCGGCCACGTCGGCCGTCGATGTGTGGTTCTACGACAACCATCAAGTGCGCAACGAGGACTACTATTCCATTCTGAAATATTGTGAGCGCAATCCCGTCGAAGAAGTACCCTCTTATACGGCCCGCCAGTGCGTTACCTGGCGCAGTGCTGCCCCGATAGCCGCCAAGAAGTCAGCCAAGCGCGGGGGCAAGCATCGTGTTCACAAGGTGCTGCACAGCCGCCACCACAAGGTCAAGTCGAGGGCCCGGACACGGCATCGCCGCCGTTAGTCCTCTCTCTCTTCCCCTCGCTTCTTATTCTATCGGGAACAGGCCGAAGAGCTTGGCATCAATCATGTCCGTCACCTGTTTGAAGGCCTCCGGGTCTTCGCCGAACTTGCAGTGGTCGCCATCCACGACGATGAGCGGTCCCTTGTAGGAGGCTATCCACTGCTCATAGCGCTTCTCCAGTCCCTGCAGGTAGTCCAGTCGCATGGTCTGCTCATATTCGCGCCCCCGTTTCTGGATCTGTGCCACCAGGGTGGGGATGCTGGAGCGGATGTAGATCATGAGGTCAGGCAGTTTGACCAGCGACATCATCAGGTCGAACAGGTCGGTATAGTTCTGGAAGTCACGGTCCGACATCATGCCCTGTCCGTGCAGGTTAGGGGCGAAGATGCGGGCATCCTCGAAGATGGTGCGGTCTTGTACGATGGTGTCCTTCGACTTCGAGATTTCCACCACCTCCTTGAAGCGCTTGTTCAGGAAGTAGACCTGCAGGTTGAACGACCACCTGGGCATGTCGGCATAGAAGTCGGCCAGATAGGGGTTGTCGTCCACGGGTTCGAATCTCGGCGTCCATCCGTAGCGGTGGGCCAGTAGCTTGGTCAGCGTAGTCTTGCCGCTGCCTATGTTTCCTGCTATTGCGATGTGCATATTGTTAGTTGAGAGTTGAGAGTTTAGAGTTTAGTGGCGAGCGGCGAGAACAGTCCGAACAGTTCGCTGTCTATGCGGTCAATGATGGCGGCCAGGTCTTTCGGACGGTTCAGGAAGTCGAGCTTGTCTTTGTCGACGGTCATCACGCGCCCGCTGTACCTATTATATATAAAGTCGTCATAGCGGCGGTTCAGATTCTCCAGGTAGTCCAGCTGCATGGTCTGTTCGTAGTCGCGGCCCCGCTTCTGGATGTTGCCTACCAGGTGGGGCACCGAGGCCCGCAGGTAGATCATGAGGTCTGGCTGGCGCACTACCGACATCATCTGCTCAAACAGCTCCATGTATGTCTCGTAGTCACGGTCGGAGAGGTGGCCCATCGCCTTGTTGTTCTGCATAAACACGTAGACGCCCTCATAGATGGTGCGGTCCTGGATGATGGTGCTCTCCGATTGCGAGATGCCGATGAGGTCGCGGAAGCGCTCCTTCAGGAAGAACACCTCCAGATTGAACGACCACCGGTGGATGTCCCTGTAGTAGTCCTCCAGATACGGGTTCTGGTCCACGGCCTCATACCGTGCCTCCCATCCATAGTGCTTGGCCAGCAGTCGCGTCAGTGTCGACTTTCCGCTTCCTATATTTCCTGCTACGGCTATATACATATATTGTGTTTCTAATTTGTTTGCAAAGGTAGGTATTATTTGCCGAATAACAAAGTGTTTTCGTTTTTTTTGGTAATTCTAATTATTTTTACTATCTTTGCTGCGGAATTTCCGATACAGCGAAAGCAGATTTGAATAATCACAATACTGACATAGCAGATAATATTGTAATAGCATCATAAACAGGAAACAAACATGAAGAAAGCAAAACTATGGATGATGGCCGCCATCCTGACACCTGCCGCCCTCATGATGTCATGTACCGACAGAGTGGACAATCCCGTGACCGGCCAGCCCGTCGAGAACCCGGCAGAAACGGAAGAGCAGGCGGCCTTCTGGTCGAAGTTTGACGCCTGGCAGAGCGACAGCTGCACGACGGGCGACGACTTCTACATGCACATGACGGGTAAGTTCTTTTTCAATCCCACGAGCATCTATCCCGGCGGTATGCTTAGCTACGCCACGGATATAATGGGACTGCGCGAGTCGACCATCTACGACATGGATGCCGACGTGAAGACCATGAAGAGCGTCCTCATGGCTTCGAAAAGCGGCGGTGCCACGGAGGTCGAGGTGGAGCAGATGGCCAAGGCACGCACCGAAGAGCTCTGGCAGGGTGCCACCACTCGCGACGAGGCTATGCAGGCCCTGGGACGCGCTGCTGCAGCAGGCTATATCGTCAGCGCGACGCCACGTGTAAAAATCGTCGACGGTAAGCCGGCATGGGTCATCGATACTGACATGCCTCCCTACTATTCCTCGAGAGACCTACAGACACTGGAGCTGAAGAAGGACCTCCAGATGCACCGTGCCTATCGCGGTGGACAGTCCATGCGCCGCGCCGCCGGAGTCATGGATGCCGACATGGCCGCCTTCATCAAGGGTATGAACCTGGGTGTCGCCGCCGAGGATGTCATCTGGGAGGAAGACGGAACCGACGGCTATCAGAAGATGATGGAGACGATGGTCAACAACGACTCCATCAAGAACTTCATCAATGCCTTCGTGGCAATCTTCGATGGACTACTCATCTCCGACCAAATGCTGGCTCTGTACTCCAGCATTCCTCGCGAGACGGCCTCCGGCCGGCAGATAACGCTGCCCTTGACGCGACAGCATCTGGTGGAGAACCTGAGGAACTGCTGGGGCAATGCCCACCGCGTGCGCGCTTTCGAAAAGAAGTATGTCACCGCCGACATGAAGAGGAAATACCTGGGCTGGTGCGAAGAGTTCCGCAATGCCTTCCAGAAGCGGCTGGAGAAGAACACTTGGCTTTCAGAACTGACGCGCGCCAACGCACTGGAAAAACTGAAGAACGTAGACTTCAAGATTATCGACACCAGCGACCTGCCCGACGTAGCCATACCCTCGCTCGAAGGCTGCCACGACATCATCGACTATGTGCGCACCATGCGTCAGGCACGCATGGACGGTTATCGCTGGACGATCGGCCGCCAACGCACAGAAGTGCTCACGCTGCTCAACTATGTGGATTACGACTTGGACTTTCTGAGCGACAACGCTTTCTATAACCCCGGTCATAACGGCGTCATGATACTGCTCTCCAACCTGCTGCCGCCCTACCTCATGGAGAACGACGACCCCGTGCTCACCTTGGCCGTCATCAGCTCGACCATAGGTCACGAGTTGACTCACGGCTTCGACAGCGATGGCAGAAAGTATGACAAGTATGGCGCAGCAAAAGACTGGTGGGCCCCTGCCGATACCGTGATGTTCAACAACTACTGCACGCAGATCATCGACAACTACTCGGCCCTGCCAGTGATGCCATGGGCCAGCACGACCGACTACTGCAACGGAAAGAGCACACTGAGTGAGAACATTGCTGACATGGGCGGATGCTGCCTCGGACTCGAGCTGCTGGCAGAACGCTACAGCACGGCAACGCCCCAGCAGATGAAGCAGCTCAAGAGGCGATTCTTCCAGGGATGGGCCATCGCATGGTGCGGCTCCTACGGCCTGGACAAGGCCATCGAACAGTACTATAACGACTTCCACTCCCCTTTGCGTGAGCGTTGCAACGGCGTGGTGCGCAACATCAACGACTGGTATCAGGTCTACGACATCACGCAGGGCGCTCTGTACCTCGAACCGTCCAAGCGCACACTCATCTGGTAAGAGGTGAGAGTTAATCTCTCTCACCTCTGTAAAAACATTCACGATGTTGCCGATACAGCACAAGGCTATACATCCGTGGAACTTTTGTACCTATGCCCTATGCCCAAAAAGAAAAGTGGATTCCCATACGAAGTCTATCCGACCCCAGCAAAAGGGAAGGACGGTGGATACATCGTCTATGCCCGACCAGCCAAAGGCCTGAAGATGAGCATCGAGGGGGTAGACGAATTCTGTGCCAAATACTATCAGACACGCAGTGGTGAGATAGAGTGGGCCTTCAAGGCCTTCCTTAAAGGAGCCGCAGAGCTGATGGCCCAAGGCTATAGAATCGATACGCCCATTGGCTCGTTTGTACCGAAGTTGTCCCTAAAGCGCGAGATTACCAACCCTGACCAGGTAAGGAACAGTGACGTCGAACTTGACGGGGTAGACTACAACCCCGGCAAAACGTGGAACGAGGCCATTGGGAAATGGCTCTACGACGGATTCCTGCGCATAGACAATCCCAACGTCCATCAAGTGCTGGCTGACCCGGCACACTTGGAAGAAGTGTTACAGAAATGTCTCCAACGGGGCTATACCACCGTCAGCCTCTTTGCCTATCATGCCGGGCTGACTAAATTCTCTGCCCGCAAGTTGCTGAACGCATGGACAGAGGGCGAGAATCCAAAACTGATGAAGTCGAAAATGGGACATACAGACATCTATACGGAAGTGTAGACAAATCGGTATATAGGAACAAAACTACTGTGCCGTCAGTGTGCCGTTTCTTAGCCACCCTCTGTCCGGAAAAAACGGTTGAATTTGGGCTAACGCGCACTATCGTTTGCGCCATTGCGAACAAATGTTTGCGCCTACGCAAACGATAGAAAAAGGCAGGTTCTTCCCCTGACCGCAAGGCATTCTTCCCTAGTCAGCAAGGCATTCTTCCCAGTCCGCAAGGCATTGGCCAGGTGGGTGCAGCACACTGACAGCACACAGGAAGGTAGACTGTGCCGCTTGTACCACATTGACTTTCAGTGTAATAACATCAATGACGGCACTGGCGGCATGGTCTTTTGGTGGGCACTCATGTAGTGATGTAATGTTTGGATAGCTATGCTGCAAAGCGAAAAAAATCCTTATTTTTTTGGAGGAGAATGAATAAATTAGTATCTTTGCAGACAGTAACACTATTGATTTAAAAACAAGTTTATTAATTAAAAACAAACCAAAATGAAAAAATTAAGTTATTTCGTAAGTCTGCTGTTTGCTTTTGCACTGACAGCAAGTGTATCATCATGTGTGGTAGAGGACAACCCTTCCAATGGTGCTGTGGAACCCGCTGTTGACGATCCCATAGAGCAGGGTCCCTTGTTCTCCTGGATTGGTGGCGAGGAGGGTGCTACCGTTGTCGGAGGTACCGTCGTTGGCAATGGTGCTGATGCCGAGAGTGTAAACTATTCAAATTCAGGTTATTACACCATTCGCGTGAGTTCCAAGAAGGCCAATATCGAGACCGACAACATCACCATCACGCTGGACGAGCCTATCGCAGAGGGCGACATGCTTTCCATTACGGCATACCGGAATAAGGATACCGATGCCAATGGTAACCTGTATATCCTGTTCGAGAATGAAGCAACGATTGATGAGGGCAGCGACGTGACGTGGAACAACATTCATGCCGACTATGGCCAGGAGCCCAACACCAACGTTTACGACCTGTCGGAAGCTGTTGGCAGCAAGACCATCCGTCTGGCTCGCTCGAAGAGCGGTACGAATGTCTTCATCACTGCGATAGAGATTGCTAAAGCTGCCGCTGAGTAATTTCGAAATACATGATGAAACAACTCATCTTATGGGCCGCTGTGGCAGCACTGGCGATGGCCTGTCAGCAGCAGAAACAGGCAGAGAGTGACTTCGTGCGTGTGGAGAATGGCCATTTCGTGCGTGCCGGCAAGCCCTATTATTATGTAGGCACCAATTTCTGGTATGGCGCCATCCTCGGTTCGGAAGGGCAGGGCGGCGACCGTGACCGGCTGGCCAAGGAGCTGGATGCCATGAAGGCGCTGGGCATCGACAACCTGCGCATTCTGGTGGGCTCTGACGGTGAACGCGGCGTGAAGACCAAGGTGGAACCCACGCTGCAAGTCAGTCCGGGCGTCTACAACGACACCATCCTGGCCGGTCTGGACTATCTGCTGATGGAGATGGGTAAGCGGCAGATGGTGGCCGTGCTCTACCTCAACAATTCGTGGGAGTGGAGTGGGGGCTATGGCTTCTATCTGGAGCATGCTGGTGCCGGCAAGCAGCCGCGCCCTGACGATGTGGGCTATCCCGCCTTTATGGAGGCTATGTCGAAATATGCCACCAACGAGAAGGCCCACCAGCTGTTCTACGACTACGTGCGTTTCATCATTTCGCGCACCAATCGCTATACCGGAAAGAAATATGTAGACGACCCGGCCATCATGTCGTGGCAGATAGGCAACGAGCCGCGCGCCTTTTCGAAGGAGGCACTGCCGGCCTTCGAGAAGTGGCTCCGTGAGGCTTCTGCCCTGATTCGCTCGCTGGACCGGAACCATCTGATTAGTGTCGGCAGCGAGGGCTCGTGGGGCTGCGAGAACGATTACGACTCTTATGCCCGCATTTGCGGCGACGAGAACATCGACTACTGTAATGTCCACTTGTGGCCCTACAACTGGGGCTGGGCCAAGCCCGACTCGCTGATAGAGCACTTGCCGCAAGCCTGCGAGAATACCAAAGACTACATCAACCGCCATCTGGCTATCTGCGACAGTCTGAACAAGCCCTTGGTGATGGAGGAGTTCGGTTATCCGCGTGACGGCTTCAAGTTTACCCTCGATACGCCCACGAAGGGTCGCGACGGCTATTACAAGTTTGTATTCTCGCTGGTGGCCGACAATGCCGAACAGGGAGGCAAGTTTGCCGGTTGCAATTTCTGGGGCTGGGGCGGCTATGCCCTACCTAAGCATGAGCAATGGCAGGTGGGCGACGATTACACCAACGACCCCGCTCAGGAAGCCCAGGGGCTGAACAGCGTCTTCGTGACAGATACCACCACACTGGCAGTCGTCAAAGAACAGGTGGAGCGGATGAGCAGCGTTAAATAGTTAAATAGGTGGAACGGATGAGCAACGTTAAATAGAAAAAGAGAGAGGCCGGTGAGCCTCTCTCTTTTTTCTATTTCTGCAGATACAGTCCGTTGACATCGCTAAGGAACAATGTCCGCTTGTCGTTATAGAAACGGACGAAGTCTGACGTAGAGTGTTGTCCGGGGTAGGGAGCAAAGAAGTGGTTGGGCCGGTTGTGGGCGTTGCGCCAAACCAGGACGTAGCAGATGGGCTGTTGGGCCAGCACCGGAGCCAGCGTCTGTGTCCACCAGTTGTCGGTCTTCAGGCATTCATAGCCCGTCTCCGTCAGGGCAGCAGCCTTCTGGTGCTGTTTGGCAATGGCACACACCATCTTCAGGTTCTTCGCCAGATGTTCCGTGTACTGGGCAATCTGCGTAGTGTCAGCCTCCGGTGCAAAGCAGTAGCAGTCTAATCCCAACAGGTCGATGAGCTCGTCGCCGGGATAGCGCTCCAGGTATTTTGCTGCGTCGCCATCAGCCTCAGTACCGGGCGAGTAGGCATACAGCGCATTCACCACACCTTTCTGTTTCAACCGCTCTTCAGTCAGTTGCCAGAGGGCCTTGTACTGTTCTGCCGTACAGTGCTGCTGTCCCCACCAGAACCAGGACCCCGTGTGCTCGTGCCAAGGGCGGAACAAAACCGGTACTTTTACACCGTACGGGGTCTCCAGCGAGTTCAGGAAGTCGGCCACCTTGTCGAGCCACGTGAGGAACACGTCGTGCTTCTGGCCACCTTCCAGAACAGCAGCCACCGTCCTGGTCTCAACGTCCTTCAGCGAGTCGGCCACCCATGCTGTTCCGCCGCTGAGCGGATTGTCTGCATGCCAGGAGAGCGTCACCATGCCTCCCCGGTTGAAGTGTGCGATAATCTCCTGACGGATGCGGCTGAAGGGCACGCCGTCCAGATTCCTGTCGCCTCCCAGTTCAATGCGCCCCAGGTCAAAGCTCAGCAGGGCGGGGTAGTCGTTGCAGACACTCTTCACGTCCGACTTGCTGTGGATGGTGGAGTCGTTGTCGTAGTCAGCCTCCCATCCTATGCCATACACCGTGTCGTCATGATGTCCGAACATATATACCGCGCTGTCGCTCATGGCCTTCAGGTTGGTCAGCAGGTTCTCGGTCCGCTGTGTTCGTCCGCTCTCTGCCAACGGGTCCTCGGCCTTGTTCTTGTCGCCGCATGATGCCAAAGCAGATGCAGCAAGGGCCATTGTGATGATAAGAGTCTTGTTCATAAGTTGTTTTCTATGAAGAAAGGCAGGCACTCAGCGGGCCTGCCTTCCCTATGATAAAAGAATCGTTGTTGATTAGTAAGCGGCCGGAGCCTTGCTCCAGATTGTCTGGAAGCCATACGATCTGTCGGTGCTCGTGCAGGCCTTGATCATGGTGGGAACCAGCGTCTCGCTATCGTTCAGCCAGCTGCCGTCAGCATGGTCGATGTAACCGAAGCTCTCGCCCTCGTTGCCGGTCGCCTTGGTGTTGTTGTCCCAGATGAACATGGGGATGCCGGCCAGGTTGGCAGCACGGCAGAAGAACTCAAGATAGTAGGCACGGAAGGCATTCTCGGCATCCGTCTTTCTGTAGACGCAGCCATACTCGCCCAAGTAGCAGGGGATGTCGTTCTCGATGTAGGTTTTGCGCAGCTTGTAGAGCATGTTGATGACGGCCAGCTCGTCAGCGCCGGAAGCATCGGAGGTGTGTCCCCACATGGGAGCCACGTCGCCAGCGGCGTATGGCTGTGTGCAGAAGTTGTACGGGTCGTAGTTGTGTACGGCCACCATCAGCTTGTTGGCAGGGTCGGTAGGCAATACCAGATGCTGGATGGTCATGTCGATGTTGGCAGCATAGCCGGCCACGCCAATCCAGCGGGTGGCGTTGTTGCCTCCGGTGGCACGGATGGCATCTACGGCATACTGGTTCCACTTGTTCAGCAGGTCGTACTCTTCGTCAGTGCCGCCGTTCCAGTTGTCGCCGGCATGAATCTCGTTGAAGGTTTCGAAGATCAGCTGTTCGCCATAGCCGGCAAACTTGGTGGCTACCTGCTTCCAGAGGTCGGCAATGAGGGTAGAGTCCTTCTTGGCCACCTCAGCATCCGTGGCAGCTTCGCCTAAGTCGGTCTCGAAAGAGTCGTGGTGAGTGTTCAGAATCACGTTCAGATTGGCGGCAATGGCCTTGTCGACAACGGCAGCCACCTCGTCCAGATAGGCAGCATCAATCACGTTGTTGTCGTCCATGTGGTCAGTCCATGTCGTCGGGATACGTACTGACTTGGCACCGGCATTGGCCAGCGTCTGGAAGGGGGCAGCGGTCAGTGTTGCCACCTGGTCCCAGTAGCCCCAGCCCTTACTGATGGCTTCGCCGGAGGTGTCGAAGTGGTTACCCAGGTTCCAGCCCCAGCCCAGTTTCTGAGTCATGGCCGTAGCATTGTTGCTGGGCATCTCTTTCGTGCTGAAGGTTACGTCGATGTCCTCACCGTAAGGCTTCTGCTGAGGACCGATGACCAGGCCGGCAGGAATGTGCAGCTGGATCTTGTCGCAGAAATCCAGCGTCTTGGTGATGGTGAGCTCCTTGGCAGCACCGGCCACCCAAGCCTTGTCGACAGCGGCTCCGTTGATGGTCACCTGGCTGGCGTTCTTGGTAGCGAAGCCGATATACCTGTCGAAAGTCACCTTGATGGTTGTTTCGCCAAAGAAAACCGGTTTCTCTTCTGTGAGTTCTGCTGAAACGAAGTGTGGTGCATCAGTTTCAGTAATGTTAACCTGAGCATCTGTGTCCTGGCAGGCTGTGGCAACAAGTGCCACAGCTGCAAGAGACAGTGTATTGATAATATTTTTCAGTTTCATAATCTTATAGTGTTTTATTATTCAATAGTAATCTTGGTACATTTAACGTTGTCACCATTGAGCAAGAATACGCCTCCCCACCACTGCTGTGTGTATGCTGCATCAAGCATTTCCTGAGTGAGCTTTAGGCCGTATTTGCCTCCATTGCCTGCGAGGTCATACTCCGTAAACTTGCCATCCTCAGTGTCATTGCCAATGCTGCAAATGCTGGCGTAGGTCGGACCCCAGTGACCTTCAACAATCTGAACCTTCCAATCATTCTCTAAAGGAGTGAGGTAGAAGTAAATGGTCTGGCCTGCTTTAGCTTCAACTGCTGCCAGTTCTGCACCGGCATCAGAGAGGACGTATGGCTGGTTGCCCCAGTCGTCAGCGACAGCTTCGCCTTCCCACAGGGTTTCTTCTACAGACTCGTAGTGAGTGGTCGTAATCTTATCAATGATAACATTGTCGCCATTCAGCACGAAGACACCTCCCCACCACTGCTGAGTGAGTGCAGCGTCAAGCATCTCCTGTGTGACGGTCAGGTCGAAGTAGCCCTTGTTAGCTTCGAGGTCATACTCGATGAACTTGCCACCTTCGGTGTCGTTGCCAACACTACAGATGCTGGCATAGGTGGGGCCCCAGTGACCCTCGACGAACTGAATCTTCCAGTCAGATTCTGTCGGACTGAGGTGGAAGCTGATAATATCCCCAGCAACGACACCAGCATCCTTCAGTTCCTGGCCACCATCGGAGAGGACATAAGGCTGGTTGCCCCAGTCGTCAACAACAGCCAGACCTGTCCACAGTACGGTAGTCACCTCTGTGTTGGGAATGAAGTCAATGGTATAGGTAATCTCGCCATTAGAAGAAATCAGACGAACCTTAGAACCCTTCTTAGCCTTGTCGGGAACACCGATAATCAATTCCGTGTTGTTCTTATCCAGTATGTATTGACAATCTATGCCATTAATCTGCACGCCAGTCAGCTTGTCACCATTGGCAACAGTTAAGGTAATCGACTCACCAGCCTTCAGTTCTGCATCGTCGCCAGGCAGTTCGGTAGCATAGCAGAATACAGCCTCCTCAATAGTAAGTGCAGGAACATTCTCAACGGTAGTGCCGTTGGCAAGTGTCAGTACGGGAGCGCCGGAAACAGCGTTCATGGGAACCGTCAGGGCGATGGCATCAGCAGAGCCTTCCACCTTCACGACGTCAGAACCGTCACCAAACTGTACGGTCTTCACCAGGTCGAGGTCAGTACCCTGAATCGTCAGCGCACCACCAGCGCTTACCGTTGCGTTGTCATAGCCAGTAACAGTAGGCTTCACCAGCGTGAAGGCCACCTCAACATTCAGACCGTTAGCCATCATCAGCTTCAGTTTGCCGTCGACAGCCTTCTCAGGAACAGCCTTGACGACGACTTTGTCAGCAGCAGTTTCAATCTCGCCGCCATCGACATCATTATTGTCTTTGTCGGGGAATGTCACAGCGGTTACAACATCCATATCAGCACCGCTGATGGTCAGTTCGGCTCCAGCCTTCACGGGATTCGGAGCAGCAATGCCATTGGTGGGCTTCACGGTAGTCAGTGTACCGACGGGAACCTCTACGCCTGACTTGCAGACGATGATGATGTCGCCATCGGGAGCCTCGGCGGGCAGGGTGAAGGTGATACCTGTGCCATCGTTGGCAATCTTCAGGTCGGCAGCACTGACACCACCGATGGTGACATCCTCTGCTACATTGAAGTAAGTACCTGCGATGCTGATGGTCTCACCGGCCTTTGCGGTAATATTGCCCAGGGCTTCCACTTCCTGGCGGCCCTTCAGACTGGTAATGGTGGGAACGCCAATCTCGATGGCTGTTTCACTTTCGATAATCTGATATTCAACCTTGCTCTTGTCGACAACAGTCAGGTCGGCGGTGTAGAACTCCATCTTACCCGTCTGAGCTTCCTCGGGAACTTTCACCTCGATGGCATAGCGGTCGTGAGAGACAAAGTCCTCCTCACCCACGATGACACCATCGGCAAAGGCCATCGAGTAAACCAGATTCAGGTAGTCGCCCTCAATCTTGATGACGTCGCCGGGCATTGCTGATGCCGGGAACTTGGTGATTTCAATACCCTCGATGTAGTTCAGGTCGGTCTTGGTGGTGATGCGCTCGTCGGTATTGGTGACCAGCACCACCTTGCCGGGCAGGGGACCATCCTTGGGGATGGTGACGCGAATCTCGCTGGGCACACCGGCCTGCACCACTTCAATATTCGTAATAGAGATGCCCTCGGGGATGATGACCTCGCGAACTTGGTCGAGGTTGCTACCGAGGAAGCGCAGCTGACCGCCACGCATGACGGGCGTCGGTCCATATACGTTCAACGAAACACCGCCCTGATACTGGTTGGTGCCCAGATCGTCTTTGCTGCACGCTGTCAGGGATAGCCCCAAGAGGGCTACCGCTAACAGAGTGAATATATTATATATCTTTTTCATATTCTAAATACGCTTTTAGTTATTATTTGTTGGGAACGGCACGGATGTTGTCAATCTTGATGACCGGGTAACAAGCAGTACCGGTGATACCACCAGAGACCACGAAGATGCAGAGGCTGGTGAAGTCGTTGGCACTCAGGCTGCCGGAAGCACCGACGCCGCTCATGCCATACTTGAACTCGCTGATGGGCAAGGTGACGGTAATCCACTCGTCGGCAGTGTCGAACGAACCGGTAGCCTCCCAAGGACGGTAGATGCCGCGCGGCAGCTCGTCGTTGTTGAAGTAGGTGTTGTTACAGCCTGCCAGCGTGTTGCCGTCGACGTCTTTCACATCGGCAGCACCCATGGAAATCTTGGTGACGCCGCCTACGATAATCTGCATGGCACCGGAAGACCAAGGATTAGCCTTAGGCACCAGCATCTCGAACTTGTACGACATGTTGCTGTAGTCGCTGAAGTCTACCAGGTCGGTCAGACGGATACCGTCGCCCTGATAGTTCTCAGGATCCTGCCAGTTGCCGGGCCAGTATTCGAACGAGAAGTTACTATCGTTCCAGGCACCGTCGGCTTTCATCTCCACGGTGGGATCGCCCAGGCGGAGGAAGTTGCCTGCCAGTGCTGTTTCGTCGGTTTCTATCTTCTGAGCGTGCCAGCCGTGGTTGCCCAGCACAGCGCCAGACACGGAGTTCGGGGTGTCGAAGTCGAACAGCATACCACGCGTGTCGAGATAGTGGAATGCAGACTTGCTGCTGCCGTAGATAGACTTCACGGTCAGCTGACCTTCCGTTGTGCAGTCGGGCACCACGATGGTGACGGTGCTGCGGGTAGCGTTGATTTCCTTGATTTCTGCACTCTTGCCGTCGGGGAAGATGACTTCCAGGGGCACGTTCGGGTCGTCGATGAAGTAGCTGCCATAGATGGTGGCGACAGAACCCGGTGCTGCGTATTCGCACGACATCTGAGCCACGTTAGGAGCGGGAATCACCACATGGAAGTCCCACGTCAGCGTGTCGTGGTGCTGGGTAATCATATAGATCTTGTCGCTCACCTCGTCAGGAATGTCGCTGGGCACCTGTACAATCAGCGTGTTGTCGGTGATGAAGCTGGTGTTCAGGATGGCCTTCTTGTCGTTGAAGTACATCTGCTGAATGCTCTTCAGGTTAGAACCGACGATGCAGAGGTTGGTCTGCGGCAGTGCCTCTACGAGCAGTGAGTCGCTGGCACTCAGCGAGGCCGGGCGGATATAGTGGATAACAGGTGTGCCGTCTGCCAGTTCAAACTTGTCCGGCTGGTCCTTACAGGATTGTAGCGAGAGTCCGGAGACTACTGCTACGGCTGTCAGAAGGATACTGCTTAGTTTATGATAGTATTTCATGTCTGTTTATACTTTAAAGGGTTAGAAGGAAATTCCGCTTAAGTCGTAGTCTTCAGGAGCTTCCATCAGCAGCGGGTTGTAGCTGATGTCGGCAGAAGGCAGAGGAATGGTGAAGCTACGGTCGGTGACGTTAGGAGCTGCGGTGTTCTCGTCGTAGGCAGCACCCGAACCGGCCAGATCCCAGGCACCACTCTCATAGTAGCCTTTGTAGAGGGCGTTCAGAGCGTTGTAGCCATTGCGGCGCTGACCCTTGATCTCGTTGATGGCTCCCTGCGGGTCGTAGTAGTAACGGCGTACGAAGTCGTACCAGCGGTCGCCCTCGCAAGCCAGCTCCAGGCGGCGCTCCTTCCAGATGTCCTCCCAAGTGATGGAAGAGGGATACTGGTAGCCCTTCACCGAGCGGTGGCGCACCTGATAGAAGATGTCGAGAATCTTAGCATCGGTCGTTGACGTGTTGTTGCCCATAGCAGCCTCGCAGTAGATCAGGTAGACGTCGGCCAGGCGCAGCAGATGCGTGTAGAGAGCCGAAGCCATACGTCCGGCATTGGCACCATAGAAGCGAGCGTGGTCGGCATTGTCGCCGTAGAGGTGCTTCACCTCACCGGCACCCGTGGGGCTCTCCCACTGGTCAGGACCGGGATGTCCGTCGTTGGCATAGCCGTTGTAGCAGAACTTCATCAGTTCGAAACCGCCACAGTCGGCATAGAAGTAGTCGTAGACGTCGCCCACCATCATGCAGGTAGCCTTGCGGCGGTCGTCCACATTCTGGCGTGTGGCGCTCAGCGCGTTCTCATTGAAAGCATCCTGCAGGTCTACTGACGGGCCGCCCCAGCCACCCCAGCAGTCGCCGTTCTCGTCGAAGCCTTCAATCGAGAGGTCGCAGTGGAATGAGTTCTGGCAGGTCCAGTGGGCACCCATTGTCCAGGCCCAAGAGATCAGGGCCTCGTCGCTGACGTTGTTCTCGCCACGGAAGATGTCGGGATAGCTCTCCATCAGCTGGCGACCGCTGTTCTCAATGACGTCGAGGGCATAGGCGGCAGCTTTTGCCAGGTCGTCGGCATTGCGCTGGTGGGCCGTACAGGTGATGTAGCTGTAGGTTCCGGGGTTGTAGGTCGTGTTGCTCTCGCTGAATCCGGCCTTGGTCAGATAGACCTTTGCCAACAGACCCTCGGCGGCATACTTGTCGATGCGGCCGCTCTTGGTGGCGTCGCTCTCGGGCAACAGCTCGATGGCCTTTTCCAGCAGGATGACGATGTAGTCGTAGATGTTGCTGATCTTTGCCTTGTGCAGACCCGTAGAGTTCTGGCTTCTGATTTCATTGATAGGGCTGTGGATGATGGGTACAGCACCAAACGAGCGTACCAGATAGAAATAGGCCATAGCCTTCCAGACGAGACATTCGCCCATCGTGGCATTTCTGACGGCCTCAGAAGCTCCCGATGCGTTCTTGATGTTGTCGTAGACGGTAGAAGAGTGGGTGTTGACGGCCCACAGTGAGGCACTCATGTTGGCCAGGTCCTGGTCGGAACCGTCCAGCGTGAAGGTCAGGTAGGGAGAAGACCCCATATAGTAGTTGCCCGACATTACCTCGCCAACCTTGAAGAAGCCGCGCATGAAGTCATACCAGGGCGAATTGTACAGATAGTTGACACCTGCTCGGCACTGTGCATCGCTGCTGTAA